>SDBU01001863.1_pt1 | contig 29084 bp, 37 predicted proteins | sample 2277071 | NCBI WGS metagenome assembly SDBU01 (sample SAMN10397929, study PRJNA504765) | marine sediment metagenome | isolation source: marine sediment core GS08_GC12, 126 cmbsf | place: Arctic Ocean: Gakkel Ridge, Loki's castle | collected 2008 | reverse complement strand
TCCCTATGGTCGGCGCATAGCAGGTGAAAATAAGACGATTGAAAGGATAAAAAGATCGGACATAATAAAATTTTATAAGAATCTTCTAAATCCCAAAAATATTGTTGTAACTTTAGCAGGAGACTTTGATAGCGAGGCCCTTTTAAAAGATATCAAGAAAAGATTCTCTGATATAAAAGGGAGCAATTTCATTATAAAAACTACAAAAGAAGATGGGCTAAAAAAAGCGCAACAAAAATTAATGTATATGCCGAAAGAAGAAGCCCTTTTTATAATAGGCTTTAAAGGCGTAGATATAAAAGAAAGCGGCCGCTATGTATTAGAGGTCATATCTTCTATCATGTCAGGAAGCGATGGCCGTATCTTCGAATCCGTAAGGAATAAGCTTGGATTATCATATACACAAGGAGCATCCCAGGTTGTTGGGGTAGACCCGGGTTATTTTTTCTTCTATGTGGCTACTGATGAAAATAATGTCGACAAAGCTAAAAATATAATATTAAATGAGATATCAAAAATCAAAAAAGGGCCTGCTTCTGATGAAGAATTATCCTCGGCAAAAAATTCGCTTATAGGCCAGCGTCTGATTTCCATCCAGACAAATGATGCCAAGGCCTTTACAATGTCCCTCGACGAACTTTACTCTTTAGGATATAAAAACTATTTACACTATAAGGAAAATGTAGAAAAGTGTTCAAAATCTGATATAATGAGGGTAGCAAACAAATATTTCGACCTGGATAAGTCCTTTAGCGTAATAATCTTACCCGAAGAAAGAGAATAAATGCCATGGTGCGAAACCCTGTTGTGGCCGGTCAATTCTATACAGCAAACGCCACTAAGCTAGAAAAAGAAATCAAGAATTATTTCGACCCCAAGGCGAAAAAGATAGAGGCGATTGGATGCGTATCTCCACATGCAGGTTATATTTATTCGGGACCGGTTGCCGGCGCTGTAATGTCTCACATAAAACCCAGACAATCGTATATAATTCTTGGGCCCAATCATACCGGTGCCGGAAAACGATTTGGCCTGGATATGGACAGAAACTGGCTAACGCCCTTTGGGGAGGTAGAAATAGATAATGAGCTGGCGCAATCTATTTTAGATAATTCAAAGTTAATAGAAAAAGATATATCCTGTCATTCATATGAGCATTCCATAGAAGTACAATTGCCTTTTTTACAGGTGTTAAATAAAGATTTCAAGTTCCTCCCCATTATTATATCCCATGGAAGGGTGGATGAATATATGCAAATAGGGGAAGAGCTCGCTAAGGCCGTCCGTGATTGTAGGAAAGATTTAACTATAATAGCATCCAGTGATATGACGCATTACGAACCGCGCGAGACCGCACAAAAAAAGGACAAGCTGGCCATAGATAAGATAATTGAATTGGATACAGAGGGATTTTTGAAACAAATTGAAGTTTACGATATAAGTATGTGTGGATATGCTCCTACGGCGATAATGATGGCCGCATCGCTTAAATTGGGTGCCAAAGGCGCCAAACTCATAAAATATCAAACAAGCGGTGATGCCTCAGGAGATTACTCCTCCGTTGTAGGCTATGCCGGAATAGTGGTGTACTGATATGATTTTCTTCAAGAAACGCAAAGTTGCTTTAGCGTTAGGCGGGGGGTCTGCGCGCGGATTCGCCACCATCGGTGTTTTGAAAGTCCTAGAAAAGCACAAAGTGCCCATAGATTCGCTAATCGGCTCAAGTATAGGGGGATTGATTGGCGCATCTTACAGTCTCGGCATGTCCATTGAAGAAATGGAAGAAGCGGCTTTAAAGTTTACATGGCAAGACATAACAGATGTGACCATGCCAAAGCTTGCCGTAATGAAGGGTGAGAAATTGGCGAAAGTAGTAGAAAAATTTACCGGCCACAAAACATTTGATGACTGCGGCATACCGCTGGCAATAACCGCTACTGATATCGAAAGCGGGGATGAGGTACTGTTTACCTCCGGAAACATGCAAAAGATAATTCTGGCAAGCTGTTCCTGGCCCGGATTTTTCCCGCCCGTAGAAGTTGACGGGAAATTTTTGTCTGACGGAGGCATAAGGAACAGTGTTCCTGTAAAATGGGCAAAGAAGTTAGGGGCAACCTTTACCATAGCCGTAAAGCTGGGGTTTTCGCCTCAAAAAATTAGAGTAGATAATATATTTCAGATGATGATCCAGTCTATTCAAATCATGGGTGAGGAATTAGACAAGTACCAATCCATGCAGGCGGACATTATTATAGAACCTGATTTAAAAGGCGTAAATCAATTGGATTTTGACAAGACTGAGGAAATTATTTTGAGCGGAGAAGTCGCTGCTGAACACGAAATTAAAAAAATAAAACATTTTTTGAGGATATAGTTTATGGAGATAGTGATCCTTATATTGCTTGTAATTTTAATTTTTTTGGTTCTTTCTGCAATGTTTAGAAACAGAGACTTTGGCATGGCCATGGAAAATACAAAACGAGAATTGGAAACGTCAAAAAATCTCATCTCTGACCACGCCATAAAAACCCTGGACACCATAAAAGACATGGGGGGCACCATAGAAAAAATAATGCAACAACAAAAGGAAGCGCAGGAGCTCGGCAATTCGCTTAAATATCTTCTCCAGACCCCAAAGTTAAGGGGTAATTACGGCGAAGTAATACTGGAAGAAATGCTTGATAGAATATTGCCGAAAGGAATCTGGGAAAAGCAATACCCTATTGATGGAAATGAAAGGGTTGATGCCGTAATAAAATATAAAGATGTCATTATTCCAATTGATGCAAAATTTCCGAGAGAGATTTATGAAAAATATTTAAATGCCGAGGGGGGCGAAGAAAAAAAAAGAAATTGGAAAGCGTATGAAGAAGGTTTAAAAATACAGATAAACTCTATAAAAAATAAATACATGAAACCTCACAAGGGGACCACTGATTTTGTGCTGATGTTTATTCCTTCTGAATCTATATACTACGAAACTATTGCGGAAAAGAATTATCTGGGGCACCCCTGTCATATATACGAATATGCTCGCAGCAATAACGTAGTGCCTGTAAGCCCTAATACCTTTTATGCATTTCTTCAGGTTGTAATGATGGGCATACGCAACGTCGATATTATAAAAAGTGCCAAAAAATTACAGGAAGCGCTGATAAAGATAGAAAGGAATTTTAAGCATTTTTATTCCAGATATGAAGAAATGGGCTCTGCCATAGAAAAAGCTCAGAATGCCTACAAAATAGGGGATACCCATATAAAACGGTTCAAGGACAATATTGAGTCTACAATCAAGCTCGATCTACCAGAACGCCCTCAAATAGAGAATGAAAAAAATAAAGGTTAATTTAGGCAGGCGGAGTTACTATATTTATATCGGATATAATATAATTAAGGATATTTCTAACCTCATCCCTTCCGATGTATTAAAAAATCCTATATTAATCATAACAAATAAAAAAATTAATTCGTTGATTGGGAAAACCCTCTTAAAGGCGCTGAATGTTTCACCGAATATGATTCACCCCGTTAGAAATTATGTTTCCGCAGGTAGTAAATTTGATATTTCTAACGGGGTTCACATAAAAGAGGTGCCGGATTCTGAGCGGGCAAAGTCATTCAAAATTTACAATCAAATTATATCCACCCTCTCAAAAATAGGCAGAAAGAGAAAACCGACGATTATTGCGCTTGGCGGCGGAGTGGTAGGCGATATCGCCGGATTTGCCGCAAGCACTTATAGAAGGGGGATACCTTACATACAGATACCGACAACGCTCCTTGCCGAGGTAGATTCTTCTATCGGAGGAAAGGTTGCGATAGATTTACCGCAGGCGAAAAATATTGTAGGCAGCTTCTATCAACCCAAGGCTGTAATTTGCGATATAGCGCTTCTACACACCCTGCCAAAAAAGGAGATAAAAAATGGCCTGGCTGAGGTAATTAAATACGGCATAATCCGCGATAGGAGGTTTTTTGAATATCTCGAAAGAAATCTAAAAAATATATTGAACTTAAAAAAACCCTGCGTTGAATATGTAGTCTGGAAATGCGCATGTATTAAGGCGGGGGTTGTCGAAAAAGACGAATTTGACACCAAAGGCATACGGGCAATTTTAAATTTCGGGCACACTTTCGGCCACGCCATAGAGGCATCTTTTAAATATTCAAAAAAATTTACTCATGGAGAGGCAGTCGCCACAGGCATGATTCTGGCTGGCAATACGGCATTGAAGCTGGCAATGATAAAATCAAAAGAAGTAAATAGAATAACAAAAATAATAAGACGTAGCGGTCTTCCCGTAAACCTAAAAGGTGCTAATACTAAAAAGATTATAGAGACTATTGATTACGATAAGAAATTTTTACATGGGACAAACCGTTTCGTGCTTCCGCGAAGAATAGGTGTTGTAGAAATTGTCGAAGGCGTGCCAGAACTATTGATTCGAACTGTTTTAAATAATAATGTAGTTGCCTGATTTATCAGGCAAAAGACGTTGAATTGCCCAATAAATTGGGCAACTACAATACATTCCGAAAGGAGCTATATGTTAGAGGTTAAAGATTATAAACCGGAAGATTCAGAAAGTGTCCGCAATCTTATATTATCTATCCTGAAAGACGAATATCCATTCGATATGAATGCTTATTCAGAAACAGACATAAATGATATTACAGGAATCTATGGCGGTGAAAAAAATACATTTTTCGTAATCAAGGATAAAGATAAGGTTATAGCAACCCTTGGCGTTAAAAACGAATCTGATAAAACTGCCCTCTTGCGGAGACTTTTTGTGGACAAGGCGTATAGAAAAAGAGGCTTAGGCACCAGTCTGGTGAAAAAGGCCGTTAGTTTCTGTGAATCCAGGGAGTATAAAGAAATGGTCTTTAGAGCTACAGACAGGATGAAAGATGCTATACGAGTTCTTGAAAAAAATGGTTTTAAGAAAATGGAGAGCTTGGAAGTCAGCGGTTTTCATATACATAAATATTTACTTAACCTATAGTTAAGTAGAGGGTCAAATGAGGGTATGACTTACGGAACGAAGTGACATAAGTCAAGTGCTCATTAAAGTAGAAAGATTTTTTAACGCTTAAGTCGCAGCGCCACAAGCTCTTCGTCGTATTCTACATCTACGCTGGCAGGTCTAATCTTAATAACTTTCAATCCTGAGACTTCATCGCCTTCCTTCATTACAATATCATTTATGACAGCGAGTGATTTGTTTTTTGCATACATAATGCCGCTCAGAATTAGTTCCGGTTTAGTATACGAGTCAACCAAATCTTCCGATAACTGATTTACATTTTTTGCAATCGGCTTTCGGATAATCTTTTGTCCTATTTTTTTTACTTCCACGGTTTCTACTCTTTCCGCAATCTCTACTTTTTTAACATTAACTGCATCATAACTTTTTGTGAGCATAAAAAGGAGGCCCGAGAAAAAGCATAAGGTAGCAAATATAATAAGTAAGTGCTTAGACAAGCGTGATGATTTACGATGTTCTTCTTGGGGTTTTTGTTTTTTTGCCGCCTTTTTCAATGCCTCATTTATAATGCTCATATTAATACAGCTGCTCCTTCTATTTCAGAAATACTTTTTTTGATTATATCTTCGTCTAATGTTTTTGTTTCCATTACAAATCCTGTAAGAAGGGCCCTGTCGCATGCCAGATTGATAAGTCGTGGCACACCATTTGAATAAGCATAAATTCTCTCTAAAGATTGTTGCGTAAATATTATATCGCCTCTTGAACCCGCAACCTTAAGCCTGTGATATATATATTTCTCTATTTCATCTTTTTCTAACGGATTTATGTGAAATCTAACCGCTATTCTTTGACGTAGCTGATAGAGTTCGGGAGAATTTAACTTATTATTTAACTGGGGTTGGCCTACTAAAATTATCTGAAAAAGCTTCTCTTTTTCTGTTTCCAAATTTGAAAGCATACGGATTTCTTCCAACAGGGAATTTCTAATATTTTGAGCCTCATCGATTATTAAAACGACGTTTCGCCCTATGCCCAATTCGCTAAGCAAAAATTTATTTAACTGTTTAAATAACGCTATTTTGTTTCTTCTTTCGGGTGTCAGCCCAAAATCTTCCAGAATTGCCTCCAAAAGCTGGAGCCCGGATAGGCTGGGATTAAACATAAAAGCTGTTTTGGTGTTTTCAGGGTTCAGCTGGTTAAGCAGGGCTCTACATAAAGTAGTTTTTCCTGCTCCGATTTCTCCGGTTATTGCAATAAATCCTTTTCTTTCTTTTATGCCGTAGGTAAGGTGCGAAAGTGCTTCTTTATGCGTCCTCGAGAAAAAAAGAAAACTTGGATCGCTGGTAACATTAAAGGGTTTTTCTTTAAGCCCGTAGAATTGGATATACATACGTATAAAGTATACTCCTTTAATACAGCGTTTGTCAAGGCACTTGCTTTTTTCAAGCTCATAATGTATACTTTCACAAGAGGTAACAATGTGGAGCGGCATTAATAGAAGAAAATTCCCGCGCGCAAATTATAAGTGCCTTATTTATATTAAGAAAAAAGGCTCTTCAAAGTCCATTTCCACACATACTGAAAATATAGGGGCCGGCGGTATCTGCGTCCTAATAAAAGAAAATCTGGGGCTTTTTAAGGGTGTAAATTTAGAAATACACTTAGAAGACGAGGAAACACCGATAAAATGCGCTGGAACTGCCGTGTGGGTAGTTAAAAAAAGGCCTGAGAAAAAACAAGATCCCTACAGTTACGACACAGGCATCGAATTTGTCGATCTAGACGATAACCAAAGGGAAAGAATAACAAAAATAGTCGATTATATACTGAAAAAAGAAATCTCCTCGCCTTGACAAGTATACTCGATTATGATATACTTCCCCTTGAATATAACATTTCTAAAGAGAAGGAGGTGAAATAGAAATATGAAAAAAGGTATTATAGTAATTGTTGCTTTGATGTTAATTTTTGGCATGACAGTAAATTCTTATGCACAGGACCCGGGTAAAAAACTTATGAGAGGGCTCGCTAACGTATTAACCGGTTGGGTTGAATTACCGAAGAATATTTATGAAACCAGCGTTGAAGACAATATATTCGTCGGTTTAACCGTCGGTCTTGCTAAAGGCGTTGGAATGACAATCGTGCGAACGGGTGCTGGAATATATGAAACAATCACGTTTCCGTTTCCGATTCCAGAAGATTATGAACCCGTGTTAGAGCCAGAATTTGTATTTGGCGAATAACAAAAATCTATATAAATTCAAAAGAGGGAAGTAGAATCCAATCTAGTTCCCTCTTTTTTTAATGAGGCCACAACTTACGGAACGAAGTGACGTAAGTTGTATGGCCGAATTAATCCTGAGGAAGCGACCTATGGGAGCTTCCGAAGGATCTCTTCCACTCTGGGCGAGGGCAGCTTTTCCTCTTGCCTTTTTCTACAAACTAATGTAATATATTGATGAGGTGATTAACATGGCGGAGAGAAGAAAATTTATGCGCTTTGAAGCTGTCCTGGGTGTAATTTATAATATGCTTGGAAATTCTGCCTCTAAAACTAAATCATATTTAAAGAATTTGAGCAAAGAGGGGTTGAGGCTCATCGGCGAGGGACCATTACAAAAGGGCTCGTTTGTGGAATTAGAAATGAAAATACCTGGCGATAATATCCCCATATTCGCATTTGGCGAAGTAGCATGGGCTAACGAAACCGAAGAATCAAAATACGATGCCGGGATAAAATTTACCAAAATTAAAAATCATGACCGTGTAAGGCTTTTAGATTATGTCTATGGCCAATGGGTAAAAATTAAAAAGGAAAAATCGAAAGGATAATCAGCAAGTTATGGAACAAGAACCACTTAAACCCGCCCCAGAAAGCACGCCAAAAAAGGCAGAAGAGAAGAAGGCTGAACCTGCCAAACCCCAGAGGCCTGCAAATTGCTCTGTATGCAATAAATTCATTAAGGAAAAATGGTATTATCGCAACGGTGCTTATTACTGCAGCAAGGGATGTTTTAAGCAGAGCAAAAAGAAACTAGCGGAAGAAAAAAAGAAATCAGAAGCATCTGCTTAGTTTCACGATGAAGAAAAGCAAGGTATTTCTCAAAAGGTTAAAAGATAAAGAAGGCGAAGCTTCTATAGATAAAGCCCTCCGGATCCTCCTCAAAAAAACATCCATTCTTGATTTTATTAAAAAAGATAACTTTACAGGCATAAAAATGCATTTAGGGGAAAAAGGGAATGAAGGATATATAAAATCCGGCTGGATCGAATCCCTCATAAATTCACTGAATCAAAAAACAAGGAATTTATTTATAACGGACGCTAACGTCCTTTACAGATCCGGCTCGAGATGGAATTCTGTTGATCATTTAAAAATAGCTTATGAACATGGTTTTGATATCAAAAATTTAAGAATTCCAATAATAATATCCGATGGCGTAATGGGTAGGTCCTATAGAAACATGCCCATAGGCGGGAAACATTTTAAAGAGGTTAAAATTGCATCGGATTATTTTGATATAGATACTCTGGTATGTCTGGCGCACGTCACCGGTCATATGTATACCTCGATAGCTGCCAGCATCAAAAACATAGGCATGGGTTGCGCTTCAAGAGCCGGAAAACTAGAACAACACTCAAGCGCAACGCCGGATGTTTCTCTATCGGATTGCATAGGCTGTGGTCTCTGTTTAAGGTGGTGCCCTGAAAATGCGATTTCAATAAAGGGCGGTAAAGCCGTCATTGACACAAATATTTGCGTAGGGTGCGGCGAATGTACCGTGATATGCAGATATGATGCAATCAAAATCAGCTGGAGTGAAAAAGTTGAAAACCTGCAGGAAAAAATGGTAGAATATGCCTATGGGATAACGCAATTATTCAGCGGCAAAATAGTATTTTTTAATTTTTTAATTAATATAACAAAAGATTGCGACTGTTTGTCGGAAAAAGTGAAAAAAATAGTCCCGGATATAGGAATACTTGCTTCACTTGACCCTGTTGCCATTGATAAAGTTTCTTTGGATTTAGTCATTGAGAAGGGAGGGGCGGATAAATTTAAGATGGGCTATCCGAATATAGACTGGGCTCCTCAGTTTAAATACGCCCAAGAGATAGGTTTAGGTAGCGCGCAGTATGATTTGATTGAGATAAAATAACTATAGACAATGGAGTGTATTTTTTGTAAGATATTGCACGGTAAGCGTAAGGAGTAAACATGGCAAAAGAAAAACGTAGATACCCAAGAGTAAAAGATAACAAAATATCCCTAAAGTTAAAAACAGAGCAATTTGATACTACAATAAGTCAAAGCTTAAACATTAGTGCTTCCGGAGTATATTGTAAAGTCGATAAAGAATTACCCCCTCTATCCAGAGTGAAGATAATTCTTATGCTGCCAATAGATGCGAATGACAAAAAATCCAAAACAAACAAGATACAAATCGAAGGTGTGGTTGTGCGAGAGCATCCTGTAATAGAAAACGGCAAACTTAAGCATTACGACGTTGCGATTTTCTTTGATAATCTTTCTGCAAAAGATAGAGAGGCTATCAAAGAATATGTTGCACAGAAAACAAATAAATAAAATGATTACATAGATTAATCTGTGTAATCTAAACGTTTCTTTTTGGATGAGAAAAATCTGTGTAATCAATATTGAAAAATGATTTTAATCATAGAGATATTGTTAATAATAGTCCTTGCGATGATTATGGTTACCCTTGTTATCGATGAGGTCAATCATAGAAAAAGGGCAAGGCGCCTGGTTAAGCTAAAAGAATATTGGGACGGCAAAGAGAGAAGGAGAATCGAGCGCTACAATGTGAACCTCGATGTCAACTACAGCATAAATCATAAGTTTAAAAATTCTAAAAGTAAAGATATATCAACACGCGGTCTCGGCTTGATATTAGAAGAGAAGCTCGAAAGACGGACGCCTCTAACCATTGAAATAAAAATAGACGGCATGAAAGAACTTATCAAGGCAAAGGCCGCTATTGTGTGGTCTAAAGAAGCCATCGATGAAGAAAAGTATAGTCCTAAACGTCTTTTTGAAACAGGTATAAAATTTATTCGTTTCGTCGATACCGCTCACGAAAAAAGATTATTTGATTATATAAGGTCTATAGAAAAAAGTTCACCTGGCGAATATGCCGAACCCTAAACCCCCACACCAACTTTACAAAAAAGCTGCTATTAATCTATAGATTTTATAATGCAATAAAGCAAAAATTAATTAAAATGAAATCATACAGTAAAGTTGGTGTGGGGGTAAAACTAATCGTCGGGCTTATATCATCCCAAGAATCAAATTTCTCTAAGGCCGGCCGATTGCTTGAACGTAAATATGGGGCGGTGGATATGAAGAGCCTTGTGGCAGATTTTAATCATACGGATTACTATGAAGAGGAATTCGGCCGCGATCTTAAGCGGATTTTTTTAAGTTTTAAAAAATTGACTGATATAAAAAATCTGTACAAATCAAAATTACATACCCAAAAGATAGAAAAGCGTCTTTCGTCTAAATTTAAAAGGCAGGTAAATATAGACCCCGGATATATAACTTTAGGAAAACTTGTGCTTTTTACAACAAAAAACTATAGCCATAGAATTTATTTAAATCGAGGTATCTATGCCGAAGTAGCTTTAAAGTTCGAAGCAAATAGTTTTACACCCTGGCCCTGGACATACCCTGATTATAGAACGAAGGAATATATCGAGTTCTTTAACAAAGTGAGAGAAATATATAAGGCCGAGCTTAAATGATTATCAAAAAGAAGAGCATATTAGCTATAATATTCTCCAGTATATTAATATCGCTTGTCTTTATTACAACATTGATAGGGTTTTATCTCTATCTTAATTGGAAAGAAGAAAACACCAAATCCCTTTATCTAAGTTCTCTCTACGAATTAAATGCAAAACTATACGCAAAATACATCTTGATAACATCTATTTTAATCAAAATAGACGAAGGAGAATTTTTTAAAGGCAAGCCTACTATAGAAGGGCGTATAAAAAATAGATCCAACAAAAAAATAAGGTCTCTTAAATTAAAGATTTTGCTTTTAGATAAAGACGGAAGGGTTTTATACATGGATTTATTTTACCCTCTCCGAATCAATTCATATTTTGGGGTTATTTCTAAAGAAACAGGTAATTATCTTGCCCCTAACGATGCGATATCATTTAAACACCTTTTAAAAAACTGCCCTAAAGACATTACCTCATACTTAAAAATGAAAACTCGATTCGCTAAAGAAAAAAAGGAAGAAGCTATCAGTATAGATTATAAAATAGAGGAATTAATTTTAGAATGAGAATAATTTACGCATTATTGATTCTATCGATTCTTTTAGTCATAACTTTGCTGGTTGCGTCCTTTATATATCTCGAAAAAACAACCCATGAAAATTTTTATTATATAATAAAGGTGGGCGAAAGAGATTCTGGAAGTATAGAAATAGATACGTATATTACCGAAAAAAATATCATATACAAATCGAGAGTCGAGGAACCCTATGAAATCGGATTAAACAAAAAAGATATAAGGTGTGAGCTTGACAGGAAAACATCGCAGATAAACTTTTATGAAGAAATAAGTTCGGATGGCGGTATAAAAGAATTGTTATATTTAAAAAGGCAGGGCGATAATTTGAATTTCTTGGCTATCGCAAAATCTAAATTCGCATACCTTGATAATATGAAAATAAAAAAAGATGTCCTTCTCTTTGACCGCGAAACACCTATGACCCTTGTACCGTTAATTAAATTATATAATTTTAAAAAAGGGGGTTCGCAATCTTTTAATGTCGTAAAATATGATATAAAACTACTTCCGCCTTCAAGGGGCTCGGTTCAACTGACTTCTATAAGAGACGAATATGTTAATGTGGATAATAAAAAAATTAAAACAGAATGTCTGCTTTTAACGGAAAAAGGGGCGGAACAAATTTTTATTTGGGTTGCCAAAAAAGATCATAATATAATAGCGCTAGGTTTACCTGATAGGCAAATTTATATTAAAAGAACCGAAAAGCGTAAGAAGTTTATCGTAAAAGATTATTTATTAAAAAACCCCTCTTATATTTCTTTAAAATTTTCCTTTATATCTAAAGAATTAGAATTAGACGGTGTATTGACAAGACCCAAAAAAGCGGGTATTTACCCCGCTGTCATATTATTTCAAGGCGAAGAGGCAATTGATAAGGACGATTACGGCGTATTTATAGACTTAAGCGATTATCTCGCTAAATCTGGATATGTAGTGCTCAGGTTCGAGCCCTTTTATGAAAGGAACGGACTGAGATTCAAATCCGTTTCGATAGAAGATGAATGGGGGGCGGTGGAGGAGGCCGTCAAACTCCTTAAAGAATTTAGATTTGTAGACCCGGAAAGAATCGGCATCATAGCGCATTCGGACGCAAATTATATACTGCCGTCTTTTCTAAGAAAGGAAACCGGAATCAGGGCATGGGTTATGCTATCTCCGCGACGTTTAACGCCTATTGTGGATACAGATTCGGAAAACATAAAAGCAATTTTAGGAAACATATCCGAAACAGATATTAATTATAGTAAGGCTATGTCAAATTCGCAACGATTGACATTAGATATTTTAGAAACATCTACAAAAGATTGGAAAAATATACTGGGTAAAAAAGTTTTTTTAAAACGTATGAGGGGTATCATCCGATTAAATCCGTTTAGAGATATGGCGAATTTATCGATACCGATTTTGGTCCTGCATGGTAAAATGGACAATTCGTCTTCTATCAAATATCTACAAAATTTAGAAAAATGGATAAAAGAGAATGAACACGAAAATCGTTCCCTGATTTACTTTAGAAGACTAAATCATTATTTAGGTGTTATTATAGAAGAAGACACCTTAAGAGATCACTATAAAATCGATAAAGAAGTGCTTGAAACCATAACCGGGTGGCTTGACAAAAATTTGACAAACCTATAGTTATATGATATATTTGGTATCATCTAAATAAAGAGGGAGGTGTTTAAATGAAGAAGTTTGGAATAATAGCTATTATATTGCTGTTAGCTTGCAGTTATTCATTTATTGCTTGTGCAGCCGAAGGCGAAGCGTCTCTATCCCTGCAAGAGTCAAGAAAACAAATTGGTCAGAAGGCTGAGAGAGGCCTTGAGAATGCCCTTTTTGGATGGACAGAAATACCAAAAAGAGTGGTAGATATTACAAAAGAATCTCGAAATCCTTTCTGGGGCCTGATAGCAGGCGTTTATCAGGGAACGTGCAAGGCTTTTGCGAGAACCACATCCGGCGTTGTTGACATTGTAACATGTGGCGTTAAAAGCGACGAAGAATCCTTTATCCAGCCGGATATGGATGTCGAATAAATAAGTTAATCAAACCCCCTGCTTTTGATAAATGAAAAGAATTAAAAAGTAGGGGGTTTTTTTATTTGAGCACATGAATACCAAGCACTATATTACGCGTCGAGACTTTCTGAAAATAGTCGGTGCCACCGGGTTAGGTATCGCCGCCTCAAATCTATTCTTCAAGCCAAATTTTACCAATGCATACGCTCTTACCGATATCGGATACCTCAAGGAGGCTATGTTCTATGAGAAACTAGATACGGAAACTGTTAAATGCCATCTATGCCCGCATGAGTGCGTTTTAAAAAACGGGCAGAGAAGTTTTTGCAGGGTAAAAGAGCCAAAAAACGGCAAATTATACTCCCTTGTCTATGAACTTGCCTGTGCAGTACATGTTGACCCTATAGAAAAGAAACCAATATATCATATGTTGCCCGGTTCCGCATCTTTCAGCATTGCTACAGCAGGCTGTAATTTACGGTGTAAATTCTGTCAAAATTGGCAAATTTCTCAAAATCCCCCCGAAAATACGCATAACCAGGTTCTTTCCTGTGAAAATTTAATAACTCTTGCAAGACAAAACAACTGTAAATCCATTGCCTATACATACTCGGAACCAACTGTATTTTATGAATATATGTATGACACGGCGCGTCTCGCAAAAATTGACAATATAAAAAACATAATGGTTACAGCAGGCTATATCAATCCGGAACCGCTAAAAAATTTGTGTAAATATCTGGATGCGGCCAACATTGACTTAAAGGCCTATAGCGATAGGTATTTAAGAGAGATTTGCAGTCAGAGGCTCAAGCCCCTGCTTGAAGCAATAAAAATTATGAAAAATGAGGGCGTTTGGATTGAGTTGACGAACCTGATAGTTCCGACATTAAACGACGACATGAACATGATAAGGGATATGTGCGTATGGATAAGAGACAATCTGGGGCGTGATATACCCTTACATTTTTCCCGCTTCTGGCCTATGTATAAATTGAGGGATCTTCCGCCGACACCTCTGGCCACACTTGAACAAGCAAGAGGCATCGCTCTTCAAGAAGGGTTGAGCTATGTTTATATCGGCAATGTGAGAACTCACCAATCAAACCATACATACTGCCCTGGCTGCAAAAAGCTGCTTATAAAGAGGGTTGGCTACCATCTTGTTGAGAACAACATGTCTAAATCTACCTGCCGATTCTGCGGTTATAAAATAGCAGGGCTCTGGGAATAATTAGTAAATGGACAATAAATTTCTACGAATTTCTATTAATTTCTACAAATATCGATAGGGATAGAGATTCATAGAGGTTAATAGATATTTATAGATATTAATTGTTTCGATATTTGAATTTCGGATTTTTAATGAATGCAAAAAAAACAATTAATCGCGTACTCATAAGTGTAGCTATTATGTCGGCTGTATTTCTCGCTGCAAAACACGGCATACTGAAGCCTCCGCAAAAATCCAACCTGCGTTACGTAAAATACGTAATAGATGGTGATACCATTATGCTTAGAAATAACGAAAAGGTGCGATACATCGGAATTGACACGCCTGAAGTTGAGAGCCCATACACGCACGAGGAGCCAATGGGCAAAGAAGCATCAGCATTTAACAGGAAACTCGTAGAACATAAATGGATCCGCTTGGAGTTCGATACAGAGATCAGGGACCAATACGGCCGGCTTCTGGCATACGTTTATCTGGGAGATATATTCGTAAATGCTGAATTGGTGAAGCAAGGCTATGCCAAGGTCTATACATTCCCGCCAAACATTAAATACACCGATCTTTTCCTGAAACTGCAAAGAGAGGCGAGAGAGCATCATAAGGGGCTTTGGAGTAAGTAAACCTTATGCTCTCCCGAAGGGGTTCTTAGTTTAAAGGTTGCAAAATTGTATACATATGGTATACTATTGGTATGAGTTTTGAGTATAACAAAAATAAGTCATTAGCCAATAAAAAGAAACATGGAATAGATTTTAAAGACTCTAAGGCGCTTTGGCTTGCAGATAACGTGTTATTACCTGCAATAACAAAGGGAGAACCAAGATATATGATTATAGGCAAAATAAAATCGAGTCTATATTCTTGTATTTTTACAATACGCGAGAAAAAAATGAGGATAATTTCCTGCAGAAAAAGCAGGACCAAAGAAAAAAAGGTGTATTATGAAAAAGTCAACTAAAAAAATAACCTCTAAAGAATTTGATAAAAAATTTGATAATGGAAAGGATGTAGGGGATTTTCTGGATGCGGCCAAAGCAAAGGTGCATAAGGATGTTCAAAGAGTCAATATAGATTTTCCTATCTTCCTTCTATATCAGATAGATAAGGAAGCCAGGAAGGTCGGAGTTCCAAGAAGTGCTCTAATTAAGCTTTGGTTGGCTGAAAGATTAAAACATGAGGCTTGAATAGCCTTTCCCATCTTCATCTTCGAAAATCTCTCCCATTGGTAAGCCTTTCAGTAAGCCGCTGCCAGTTTGCTGCAAGGAATAGCTCGATGAATCGAGCAACTACAATGGCCATATTTTCAGACGTGCATGTATTAAAGCTTTTATGATGTATTCTCTCTGAACAAGTAACTGAGCAAGTGACGGGGTTGACGCATTCCAACCTCTATGATATACTTACCCATATAATATAACAATATATTCGTATGATAAGGCGAAAGAGTATGCCGAAAGGAAATGCGGAAAGACGGAAATACTTAAGGATAGAGGCGCCCCCCCTTGGCCTTAGAGTCATTACCGGCGACGGAGACATAGAAAAGCCTAAGCTGAAAAACATATCGCCCATTGGAATAAGATTCGAAACAAAAAACCAATTAAAGGACGGGGAGGAGTTAGAATTGACGCTGGAATTACCGGATACCAAAAACCCTATTCATATTCGTGGTAAGGTCGTTTGGCACAAGAAAACCTCTTTGGAAAACCATGCCCCATTTGACGTAGGATGTGAATTTATAAAAATAGAAGAAGATAACAAAAATACGTTTTTGAAATATTTCTGTGATTTAATGTACGGTAAAAAAGAAGGCTGATTAAAGTGGAGGGCAGCAATCTTGAAGAAATTTAATATTTTTATATTAATGTGCGTACTAATCTTTGTCTCGGGTTGTGCTGAACTAGATATACCTACACCCCAAGATGTCTTAAAACATCCATTAGGGACTTTATCTGTAAAAAGAGGGATGTCAAAGGATCGGGTTAAGGACCTATGGGGAGAACCTGATGAAACCACTTATAAAGAAATCGAGGAAGCCGGAACCACTCGGTCCAGAGAGGTCTGGATTTATAAAAGCAGGTATTCGGCGATACCGGTTGATGCCGGTTATCTCTCAAAAACAAAATATCTCTATTTTGACGGCGATAGCTTAACCAAGATCTCTGGAGTTGAGCTGAAAAGCGCAGATTAAGGAGTACCCATGCTAAGAATAATGTGCAAATCTAAAATCGAGAAAGCTGTTATTACAAAAAAAGGGTTATATTATGCGGGAAGCATTGGTATAGATAAAAAAATATTAAATGCCGCCAATATATATGCAAATGAAATAGTACACGTTTTAAATCTCAATAACGGCTCTAGATTTGAAACTTATGTAATTGTCGAAAAAGAGGGTTCCGGTACGATTGCCTTATATGGGCCGGCTGCAAGGTTGGGGGAAGTAGGAGATACTATAACCATACTCTCACATACTCTGGTGGAAGGCAAAGAAGCGCCTAATCTGGAAACAAGGATAGTTACGCTTGATAAAAAAAATAATATATTAAAGAAATGAATGATGATTACAGAGATTAAAGATAGATTACAGAGATTGTTAATCGCTGTAATCTTGGTTGCACCTTTTAGGTGCAAAAAATCACTGTAATCAATTTTAAAAATATGTTAGAAGAAAAACTAAACGAAGATCTTAAAAAGGCCTTAAAAGGGAAGGATGCTGTTAAAACATCCGTTATAAGAATGTTAAAAGCTGACATAATAAATGCCGCGATTAAATTAAAGAAAAAGGCTTTAAGCGACGATGAGGTTCTAAAAATCATCCGGCAGCATATTTCAAAACACTCCGATTCGATAGAGCAATTCAAAAAAGGAAATAGAGACGACCTTGTTCAAAAAGAAGAGAAAGAATTAGAAATTCTTAAAGGCTATATGCCGGAACAGCTTTCTGATACCGAACTCCAGGCGCTTGTCAAATCTGTTATAGAAGAACTCGGGGGCATTACCACAAAGAAAGAAATGGGAAAGGTGATAAAAGCGGTTTTGGAAAAAGCTAAAGGCGCTGCGGACGGAAAAAGGGTAAGCGCGATAGCATCGCGCCTTTTAGGGGAAAGCTAAGTAATATTGTTTAACGCAGATTTTCGCAAATCTAACGCAGATATACGCAGATATCTGCGATTATCTGTGTGTAATCTGCGAGAATCTGCGTTAAGAATGAAATTCTTTATTGAGAAGAAATTATGTTAGAACTCCTGCTTTACGAAAAAAACGGTAACTGTCAGATCATCAATGACGTCGAAAAAATTAGAAAACATGTTAAAAGAAAAGACGTTCTTTTGTGGCTTAATGTTGAAAAACCCTCTGAAAAGGATATGCAATTTCTGCAGGACAACTTCAATTTCCACCCCTTAGCCATAGAAGACTGCATGACAACGATGCAAAGGCCTAAAATTGACCGCTATGACAATTATCTATTTATAGTATTGCATGCAGCCTCGCTCGGTCCACATAAAGACAAGGCAACATCGCTTGAACTCGATACCTTCATAGGGGAAAATTACATCGTAACAATTCATATGAAACCCATAAAGAGCATTATGTCTTCCCGTGAAAGATGCATCAAAAATCCACAGATTTTATCAAAAGGGCCTACACACCTTTTCTATGTTATCACCGATGCCCTGGTAGACAATTACTTTCCTATACTGGATAAGCTGGATAAAGATATAGAAAAAGTCGAACAGGCGATTTTTAAAAACCATGCCGCCGAAAACATAAACAAGATACTTAACCTTAAAGAAATCGTGCTTACCATAAGAAGATTCATAGGCCCGCAAAGGGAAATTGTGAATTTCCTGGCGAGAGGCGATTACCAGCCTATTATAAGCTCTGATTTTTCAATATATTTTAGAGACATTGCCGATCTTTTGGCGCGGATCAGCGATACCCTCGATTCATATCGTGATGTCCTGACAAGTATTTTAGACGGCTATAGATCCGTTGCGTCCAACAGGCTCAATGAAATCATGAAAGTCCTTACCATTATTTGCACTATTATGATGCCATTAACCCTTGTAACCGGCATATATGGAATGAATTTTAGATTTATGCCGGAACTTAGCTGGAGATATGGCTATTTTCTCATTATGCTTATTATGTTTCTTATCGGCGGCGGTATGCTGCTATTTTTTAAACACAAAAAGTGGTTGTAATTATATTCGTATCCCTACTTTTTTTATCTGCTTTTTTCTCTGCTTCAGAAACTGCTTTACTTTCATTGAATAAATTCCAGTTAAAAAAAATGGAGGAGAAAAATACTATATCCTCCGGCAGGATTGTAGTATTGCTTTCCCGGCCGAGGCGTTTTCTTTTCACTATTCTGACAGGCAACACCCTTGTAAACATAGCGGCGAGTTCCTGCGCAACGATCTTTTCTTTAGCTCTTTTCGGAACAAGCGGCATTGGTATAGCAATAGGTTTTATGTTTTTTGTTCTGCTGGTATTCGGCGAAGTGGTTCCTAAAACATATGCGTATATAAATGCTGAAAAATTTTCTCAAGCAGTCGCTTATCCTCTCGAGATCATTATTAAGATATTCTCGCCTTTCAGAAAAATCTTATATTTGATAACCGACACTGTAATTAAAAGGCTCGGTTTTATCGCGCCAAAAGACACATCCGAAATAACGATAGAGGAAATAAAATCACTCATCAAAATAGGGCACAGGGAAGGGGTCGTAAAAGATAAAGAATTAGAAATGATTTATGGCGTTTTTGAATTTAAGGACCAGCTTGCAAAAGACATAATGACGCCGAAAATAAACATAAAGGCCCTGGATTTTAATATGCCGCACGAGGAGGTGCTTGAGTATATCAAAGATGCAAAGCATTCCCGGCTTCCTGTATACAGAGAAACTCTGGACAATATAGTAGGAATTGTCTACGCGAAAGATGTCTTGTTCAAGGCCAATACTAACTTAAAAGATTTAATAAAAGAAGTTTATTTTGTTCCGGAATCAGAGAGGATAGATCATCTCCTATCCGACCTGCAAAAAGGTTTTATACAAATGGCGATAGTTGCGGACGAATACGGCGTAACAACCGGCCTTGTCACAATGGAAGATATCTTAGAAGAAATAGTCGGTGAGATTGTCGATGAATATGATAAAGAAGAAAAACTCCTTACGAAAATCGACAAAAAGACTTATAGAATCAACGGGATGCTGCGAATAGATGAGGCAAACGAAAAACTTGGCCTGAATATAAAAACCGAACAGGTGGATACAATCGGCGGGTTTATTTCATTGATTATGCAAAAAATCCCGGCCGAAAACGAAGAAATTACTTATAAAAAATTCAAATTCAAAGTAACCAAAGTAGAAAAAAACAGAATCAAAGAAATTATCATAACAAAACAATGATTACAGGATTGATACTGCTTATACTATTCTTTCTATTTCTAAACGCCTTCTTTGCGGGCTCTGAAGCAGCATTAACTTCATTAAATAAGATACACCTCCGGCATTTGGTTGAATCAAAAGATAAAAGAGCTGTTATGTTAAATGATTTCTTAAAAGAAGAGGGGGATTTTTTAGGCACCACCCTCGTCGGCACCAATATGTCTGTGATAATATGTTCTGCCTTGGCAACATACCTTTTTTCTTTCTGGCTCGATAAAGGTGCCGCGATTGTCTCGACTATTGTCATGACAAGCGTAATTCTTGTATTTTGTGAAGTGATTCCAAAAACTATCTTCCGGCAATCATCTAACGCCATCTCTCTAAAGATAATTTTGCCGCTTAAGTTTATGTTCAGGGTGCTATATCCTATAATCTTTATTATCACGACTATAACGAGATTTCTCCTTAAACCTTTAAAAATTCAGAAAATTAAAGAGTCGAAACCATTTCTTACAAAAAAAGATATTGAAATGGTCCTGAAAACAAGCAAGAAAAAAGGATCGGTCGGCCCGGATGAAGAAACCCTTATCCAGCGCATATTCAAATTGGGGATAACAACCGTGGCTAAAATAATGATTCCGCTAAATCAGGCTGTATCGATAAATGTAGAGGACTCGGTAGAAAATCTAAAAACTATAGCTTCAAGGACTCGCTTTTCGCGTTTTCCTGTTTATGAAAACCAGGATAATAACATAATAGGTGTTATCAACGTCTACGACATATTATTCTATACCCGCCAGGAAAAGCCGGCCCTACTAAGGGGATATGTGCAATCGCCGTTCTTTATAGACGAAAAAGAGAGAATTGACAGGGTGTTATCTGACCTTAGAAAAAAGAAAAAACCCATGGCAATTGTCATAAACAAAGAGGCTAAATCAATAGGGCTTATCACAATAGAAGACCTGTTAGAAGAAATAGTAGGAGAAATAGGAGGATAAACGTCTATGGAAAACATTATATATCTTATCCCGGTAATTGTCGTAGTTATCATATCTGCAATAGTGGTTAAGATTGCGACAGTCGCATTAAAAATAACCGGACTCGATGAAAGAAGGGCGCGATTCCAGGCCCTTTCTGCCTTTACCGGAACAGGCTTCACCACAAAGGATTCGGAAATGGTATTGGAAGACGAAATACGCCGAAGAATAATAATGGTGCTGATGGTACTTGGCAATGCTGGTTTGGTTACCGTAATTACGGCATTAATATTTTCATTCGGAAAAGGCGGCCTAAACCCTGCTTTAGTTAATAGCGGTATCCTGATTCTAATCCTTTTTTTGTTTTATAAAGTCACGACCCACAAAAACCTGACTTTATTTCTGACAAAAAAAATCGAAGGGCGGCTTAAAAAAAGGCCTCTCTTTCAAAGGAGGCCGGTTGAGGAAATATTGCGTATCGCCAAAAATTATGGCATCGCAGAAGTTAGCATAAAGGAAAAATGCCAGGATTTGGGCAAACAGCTTATAGAATCGTCTTTTAGAGAAAAAGACATCCTTATACTTGCGATTGAACGAAGAAGCGGTGTTATACCAACTCCAACAGCGCAGGATACAATCCAGCTTGGTGATACGTTAATATGCTACGGGAAACTGGATAACATTGAAAAGATTATTTAACCCGTACCAATTTTACAAAAAAATAAATTCATTAATGAAAAAGTTTATTATTCAATATTACAGAATTCGTTATGATGAAATTGCTCAGTAAAATTGGAACGGGTTTTAGATATTTTGTTATAACTATTCTTTCTTTATCTTTGATATATGCGGTAGTTCTTTTCGTATTTATTATAAAAGAACCGAATTTCCCTGTACCCCTAAATTTTGAAGGGGGGAAAATTCCTATACGTAACGATGCTTATGGGGAAGGGCATTTTGGCGCCAAAAGAAAAAATGGCCGCATTCACAAAGGAATTGATATCGAGGGCTTGATAGGGGAACCCGTTTATGCATCAAAAAGCGGTTTTGCGAGACGCAAAGACCTAAAAACAGGATACGGAAAATTAATTGTTATATATCACCCCGATGGTTTTCAGAGCCGCTACAGTCATCTTTTTCAATTTAACATCAGGGATTTTCGATGGGTAAATCAAGGAGTCGTCATAGGTTTCGTGGGTAAAACAGGGAATGCAAATTATAAAGGCATAAAACCCCATTTACATTTTGAGATAAGAAAAGGGGGGAAACCGGTAGATCCGATGGAATATTTACATCCCTCGCGGCCTTGATGCAAACAATAGCCGCTCGGGATAAATTCGGCCATACAACTTATGTTCACTTTATTCCATAAGCTGTGGCCTCATTTAAAGGAGGTAAACGTGAAAAGAGTAATAATGGCTTTAATCCTTATATCGTTTACGTTGACCCTGATGGGTTGCGGGGAAACGATAAGCGGTGCCACAAAAGATATAAAACGAATGGGAAGAGGCGTAAAAACCGTATTTATTCGCGATTCCGAATAAAAACAAAACAAATGAACCCTGTTAGGCCTCTAGCGAGGTCAAGCGGGGTAAAATGAGGTCTAACAGGGTGAACATACGTAAAAGACGAGAAAAAAATATATTTATATTATATCTGGAAGGCAAGATAGATATAAACAGCGCCAACTTTATAGAAGAAACCGGCAAGTTTTTGATGGAAGGGCACTCAAAATTACTATGCAATTTCAATAATATTAACATGGTGGATTATAACGGCCTTTCCACCATTGCTATAGCATATAAAAATGTTATAAATAAAAACGGTGTGATGAAATTTTGCAATGTCCCTATTCACATAAAAGAACTATTTAAACTTGTCAGGCTGGATTTGGTATTTGACGTATACGATAACGAACGTGAAGCCATAAGAAGTTTTGAAACTACGTCAAAAATTGACAAACTCTATTTAAGGCGAAGGTTTAAAAGGATTGAATTGCGCTTTCCTGTAAAATATAGTCTGGCCATATCGGCTAAACCGCGCATATTAACCGGGAAAATTCTTAATATAAGCGGCGATGGCGTGTTCATTTATGCAAAACAAACATTTCCCGTTTCAGGCCAATTGAGCATGGAATTAACGTTAGACGAAGACGTAAAAGCGCTTAAAGCAAGGGGAGTTATTATATGGCTTGCGGACAAAGAATTGCAACCGCACTGTTATCCCGGCATGGGGGTGGAGTTTGTAAATCTTAATTCTAATATACAAAAAAAGATTATAGATTTCATTGACAAAAACATAACCCATAGGAGCAATATATAGAAAATGGACGGTAAGTGCCCATTTAAAGATTGCAAAGAGCGAAAGATAGCTTTCTCAGGCTATTGCTGGGAACACACCGAAGAAAAAAACGAGTATATAAAGAATTTGATTTCCGAAATAAAAAGGGGGGCGTCCTTTACAGGATTGAATTTTTCAAAAGTCCTCTTAAGGAATCTGGATTTGTCAAGGGCCGATTTCTCCGGAGCAGATCTATCCAGGGCTGATATTTCGGGTTCTAATCTCTTCGATGCAAATCTTAAAAATGCGGAACTTCTTGGCGCCAACCTATCGGAAGCGGATTTGACAAGCGCAACGCTCGAAGGAGCGGATTTAACAAAAGCGAATCTTTTTGGCGCCCGGCTATGGCACGCGAACTTGAGAGGTGCAAATCTTATAGAAGCGAATTTATCATCGGCCGATTTTTGGAATGCCCAATTGTTCGATGTAAGGTTCTGGCATACCGATTTGACAAACGTATCCTCTCTCAGTAAACAGAATTTCGTTTATGCAAAAAACTCTCTTTTAACTATATACCGTATAAACGAAAAAGGAATCCTTTCCGCTGAGGATGCTTATAGAAGCCTAAAAAGATGTTTTTTATTAAAAGGAAGATATAACGACGCGAGCTGGGCTTCTTTTAAAGAGAAAAATATGGAAAAGGTGCTGTTGAAGAAAAAGCGAAATCCCGCCTATATACCGAGCCTTATTATGAATATACTATGCGGCTACGGTGAAAAACCTTATAGAATTATAGTTTCGAGTTTTTTCACGATACTATCCTACGCGCTTATATACTATTTACTTAACGCAATAAGGCTGTCAGAACTTGAATCTTATAAATTGACTATCGGTGACTATATTTATTACAGTGTTATTACGTTTACAACCGTCGGCTATGGGGATTTTATACCGAAGGCCATTCCATTTTTCAGATTACTGGCAGCAACCGAGGCTTTTATAGGAACATTTATGATTGGGCTGTTTATATTCACGCTGGCACGGAAGTACTCGGCGAGATAAGGAGGTTCGATGGTCATAAGAGAAGACCTTTATGATATTTACGGAAAGTTGATAGCAAGAAAAGGCGAGAGGGTAACACGGCCTCTTATAGAGAGAATCAAAAATATGCCGAAAAAAAGCAAGGTGCGAAAGGCAATGAAAAATACATTTATATATAATGACGTTAAAAAGGCAATGAATGATTCCAGATACCGCGTTATATTAGAAGACCATATTAAAAAAGAACGCCTATTGAAAATAGCAGGGAATACTATTTTAGAAGACGGGATAATTAAAGAGTTAGCGTATATGAAAAAGCATCTACCTTACACCTATAAACACGAATTAATTGTCGGTATCTTAACGATAAAAATGACCTTGGGTTTAAAAAAATATCGTTTAAATTCCAAAACTGCCTCTTACGGCGCTTTTACGCACGACATAGGTAAAAACAGGATACCAAAAAAAATTCTCGCTAAAACCAAGGCGCTCAGCGTGAACGAATACGAGTTTCTAAGAACGCACCCGACAATCGGATATCTGCTTTTATTGCGTTATGAAAGAAAGGTAGATTCAAACTCAGCTATTACTGCATATCAGCATCACGAAAAACTGGATGGCTCCGGATATCCAAATGGTTTTTGCAGAATAAATATTTATGCGCAGCTTGTGGCTGTCAATGACATACTGGACGCGCTTCTTGCAAAAAGACCTTACAGAAAAAAGCCTTTCAAATTGAGAGTCGCCCTGGATTATCTTTTGGAAGAGGTAAGGACTAAAAGATTGAATAAAGATGCCGTATATGCTCTTATAAGTTATGCGCGTAAAGAGAAACCGGATATAAAAACCATGAAGGCCTCTAAGGTCAAGAGGGAAAAACCGCCCAAACAAAATGTATACGGAAAGATAGTCCATGCTTTGCTCCATTGGTAAACTGTGTCCGCCCTACATGAAAAATAAGAAAAAAATAATAAAAGAGATGCTTCCGAAACTAAAATCCGTATTAGAGTCCTGTACATTATGTCCGCGGCAATGTCAGATAAACCGTCTAAATTATAAGTTAGGCTTTTGTAAGGCGGGTTTATTACCTTGCGTTTACAGTTATTCACCTCATCATGGCGAAGAACCGCCTCTATCCGGAACAAGAGGCTCGGGCACCATATTTTTTACGCATTGTAATATGGCTTGCGTGTACTGCCAGAATTACAAATTTAGCCAACTCATCCCGAATGAAGCTAATCTCCGAAGTATAACTTCGGGATCCCGAAGAATTTCTAAAGAAGTTTCTACATTCGGGGCCAATGAAAAAGAAATAAGTATTGATGAACTGGCAGATATGATGATTCATTTGCAGGATTTGAATTGTCATAACATAAATCTAGTCTCACCCACGCATTATGTGCCGCAAATTGTTGAAGCACTTTTAATAGCGCTTGAAAAGGGGCTTTCTATACCTATAGTCTATAATACAGGAGGTTATGATTCACTTCGGGTCATTAAATTACTGGACGGGATAATTGACGTATATATGCCTGATATGCGATATAGCGATGATGTTATGGCAAAAAAGTATTCACATGCGCTAAATTATGTGAAACATAATCGCAATTGCGTAATCCAGATGCAGGGACAGGTTGGAGATCTAATGGTGGACAAATTTGGCGTAGCCGTTAAAGGCCTTATAATAAGATGCCTGGTGTTGCCTCATAACATCTCCGGAACAGATAAAACTTTGGAATTTATTGCAAAACATATCTCAATTAATGCTTATATAAGTTTGATGAGCCAGTATTATCCTGCATATAAGGCGCGAGAGTTTAAGGAAATCTCAAACAGGATAGCGGCTGAAGAATACAACAAAATTGTAAAAAAACTTCATTCGTTGGGACTCAATAACGGTTGGACTCAAGAACCGCCAATTGAGTTCGATTGGCGCTTTGCGGGAGACAATATAGAGCCGGGGTATAATATAGGGCCGGGGTAAAGAATACTAGTATCTAGCATCTAGCATCAAACTTTGATACTGGATGCTAGATACTAGATGCTAGATAGATGGAGGAAGATATGAAATTATCGGAACAAATAGCAAACTGGATAAAAATGCAGGTTAATAACGCTGGTAAAAAAGGGGTTGTTTTTGGTCTAAGCGGTGGTATTGATTCGGCAGTTGTTGCGGCGCTCTCAAAAATGACATTGGGGGAAAATGTTCTTGGGTTAATACTCCCGTGTAAAAACGAGCCCGAAGACGTAAAACTTGCCGCAAAGATAGCTAAAAAACTTGATATTAAAACTAAACTGATAGACTTGGACAATGTATTCGATAATCTCCTCAAGATATGCAGAGAGGGTAGTAAAATGGCGAAAGCTAATTTGAAACCCCGTTTGCGGATGACTCTTATTTATTATTTTGCCAATTCACTGGATTATCTGGTAGCGGGTACTGGCAATAAAAGCGAATTGACTATTGGTTATTTCACTAAATACGGTGATGGCGGGGTTGATATCTTACCATTAGGCGGATTGCTCAAATCCGAGGTAAAGCGCCTGGCAAAGGACCTGGGAGTGCCTGATGAAATAATAAAAAGAGTGCCTTCTGCCGGCCTATGGCATGGTCAGACAGACGAGAGTGAAATAGGTATGGCTTATGAGGAGCTTGATAAAATAATTGTAGCGATTGAGAAAAATGAAGCAAAAGGCATAGATAAGAAGAATTTGGCGAAAGTAAAAAAGATGATGAAAGATTCGGAGCATAAGAGAGCGAAGACACCTATATTTGAACGCAGATAGTCGCAGATTACACACAGATATACGCAGATGTCATTGCGAAGAGCGCGACCGAAGGGAGTCCCGAGCGAAGCGAGGGATAGCGACGAAGCAATCTCAAATCTGCGAGAATTTGCGTTTGATTTGCGAGAATCTGCGTTAAGAATTAATTACAGATGATATATGACGTAATAGTTGTTGGTGGTGGACATGCGGGCTGCGAGGCAGCTCTGGCAAGCGCGCGGATGGGATGTTTAACTCTACTAATTACCTTCCGTCTTGATACAATCGGATTTATGTCTTGCAATCCGGCTATCGGAGGAATAGGCAAGGGCCAGTTGGTCAAAGAAGTCGATGCCCTCGGCGGTGAAATGGGCAAAGCAACTGATGCATGCGGAATACAATTTAGAATATTGAATGCCTCAAAAGGCTCTGCTGTTTGGTCTTCACGTGCTCAGGTAGATAGAATTAGATACAGCCTATATATGCAGAGGGTTACCTTCAAGCAGAAAAATCTGAAAATCCTTGAATCTGAAGCCACAAAATTAATAGTCAAAAATGGTACAGTTTGCGGTGTAGTCACAAAAAAAGGCGATAAAATTAAATCTCAAATAGTAATAGTGACGCCCGGCACCTTTCTAAACGGAATTATACATATAGGTATGAATAGTTTTGAAGCAGGAAGGCTTGAAGAAAAAAAGACAAGCAAAGCTATGTCTCAAGTTTTAGCTACGCTTGGGCTTCGGATGGTGCGTTTTAATACCTGCACATCCGCTCGTTTGGACGGCAAAACTATTGATTTCACTAAATTGTGTATTCAAAATGGGGACGATTTGCCGAAGCCATTTTCCTTTTCTACAAAAAGCCTTAGACTTAAACAGATCCCCTGCCATTTGACTTATAGTAACGAAAAAACACATGAAATTATTCGCCAAAATATAAATCGCTGCCCTTCCTTTTCAGGAAAAATTAAAGGGCCCAGCGTGCGTTATTGCCCTTCATTTGAAGACAAAATAATTAAATTTCCCCATCATCCAAGGCATCAAATTTTTCTCGAACCAGAAGGAAAAAATACAAATGAATATTATCCGAACGGTCTTTTCACTATGATGCCTGAAGATGTCCAGGAAGACTTTATTCACACAATTCCAGGTTTAGAAAATGTCAAAATCAATCGTTTCGGGTATGGAATAGAATATGATGTAGTCAATCCCACTGAACTTATTCCGACATTAGAGACAAAAAAGATAAAAAATTTGTATCTTGCGGGCCAGATAAACGGCACCACAGGATACGAAGAAGCCGCTGCGCAGGGTTTGGTAGCAGGGGTCAATGCCGCTTTAAGGACTAAAGGAAAAAGTCCATTTATTCTGGACCGCTCTACAAGTTATATCGGTGTCCTGATAGATGACCTTGTAACCAAGGGAACAAACGAACCGTACCGCATGTTTACATCCCGCGTGGAATATAGACTTCTCTTAAGAGAAGACAATGCGGATACGCGCTTAAGAGGAATCGGATATAATATCGGGCTTGTAAAAGAAGATGCTTATAAAGCGACTTTGGATAAACAAAAACAAATTGAAAACGCCATAAAATATTTAAAAGAAACCAAAACCAAAGTGTCCGGCAAAACACTGTATGAATTATTGAAGAGGCCCGAATTTAATTTTGATAAATTAAAAAAATTAAATTTGATTGACAAAAAATTGCCTTCCGGCTTGGAACAAAGCCTGGAAAGTGAAATAAAATATTCGGGATACATTAAAAGACAACTAACGGAAATAAGACGTTTTAAAAATCTAGAGAAAATTAAAATCCCGTTTTATTTAGATTTTTCGAAAATTCCGGGCCTATCCAACGAAATCAGGGAAAAGCTAATCAAATTTAAACCAATATCTTTAGGGCAGGCCGGCCGTATTTCGGGCATTACGCCTGTGGCCATCTCTATTTTAATGGTATATCTTAAAAAGAAGGAGGAGATATGGCAAAAGTCCTAATCGCGTATTATTCGAGTTCAGGTAATACCAAACAAATGGCGGAAGAGA
>SDBU01001862.1_pt1 | contig 29087 bp, 32 predicted proteins | sample 2277071 | NCBI WGS metagenome assembly SDBU01 (sample SAMN10397929, study PRJNA504765) | marine sediment metagenome | isolation source: marine sediment core GS08_GC12, 126 cmbsf | place: Arctic Ocean: Gakkel Ridge, Loki's castle | collected 2008 | reverse complement strand
CATTGTAAATCGCTTGCAATTACAGCTCGGATGCGAAGTACGCAATTTTATTAATTAAGAAAAAATTATTTATATATACACAAGATTTAGGAATTAATCGGTAAAGGAGACTTTAGAAAAAAAGGAATAATTGATCATGCGATTAATAAAGGATATTGCAGAGATGATCAAGATTTTGACTTTGCAGCCTCTTTCTCTGAATCTTTAATCTCATCTATTCCCTCACCCTACTCAAGAGAAGGAAAATCTAACATTTTATTGAAAGAAGGTATAGGAAAAATCTCACAAAGATTAATGATGGATTTTCTCAGAGAACATGAAGCGGGAATTTGTATGCATGGAGGTTTTGAGTCAACAGGCTCACAGGTTTCCCACTTAAGGAATGAAAAAAAATCTGTACATTGGTTCACTGGAACCACGCTTCCTTGTGTAAGTAATTATAAACCTTATACATTCCCTCTTGAAGGTCAAAAATATTATAACTCAGGACCTTATACTTTAATAAACCCAGAATGGTTTTGGTGTAAGCATCAGAAATTTAAACCAATAAATAGAAAGATAGAGCTTCAAAATATAGAAAATGCTTCTATTTTAGAAGTGACTGATTTGATGAATCAAGAAGACGAAATTTCTGAGGAGGCATTTATAGAAAAAATGAAATTGATTAATTTGAAAGCTTGGAATAAATCTCTTGAGATGACAAATTAATGCATTAAACCTAATTTTTATTTAATTCAGCAAAATTCCATTTTTATGATCCTTTAATATATTTTTAATGGGTTTTATCATATCTTTTCTGATAATCCTCTCTTTAACATAAATTTATACCCCCTCAAAATTTTTTTTAATTAAAAAAACTTAATAGTTTTAGAGTATTCTCCTTCCTAATATTTTTCAATAAAAATTTCTATTGAGTGTTCATTGATGCCATTAAATAAATTAGGTATTTTGGGGATGGAAGGAACAATTTCAAACTATAAGCGTGGACGTCATATAATTCATCCAAAACATTGTATCCTAGTTTTTCCAAATATTAAATCTCGAAAAGAAGCGAATAAACTTATTAGTAGAACTGTCGTTTGGAAAAGTTCATCTGGTAAGGAATTAAAAGGTGTAATTTCACGTGCTCATGGAAGTAACGGTGCTGTAAGAGCTCATTTTAAAAGAGCTGGGGTACCAGGACAAGCCTTAGGTCAAAAAGTGAAAATAATTAAATAAATCAAACTTTTTTTGCCTGATTTTAGGCTTCCAAATTATCTTTAAAAATTAAAACCAAAAGATAAAATTTATTTTATTATCATTAGATAATTTTCAAAAGTTTAGACCTGTCTGAATTTAAACCCGTTTCGTGATGTCATACTCGGATATTACATGATATTAGAATAATATATTCTTTTATTTTCTATGGCAATTTCTACTATTTTGATCAAGCGATTTGTTAAGATTTTTGAATTTATTAAGATGGGTTTAAAACTTTAAAATGTCAGATCAAGTTTGCCGATTTTGTCAGAGGTATGTAAAGTTAACTTATTATTGTGAAGAATGTGGTACTAACTGTTGTTCTGACTGTTTACATGAAAAAAAAATAGAGTCTTATACATGTCAAGAGTGCGATTCAAAAAATATTGATAAATCTGGTTCTAAAAAATTGTGTAATGAATGTGGGAATGAAACATTCACTAAAGGAACCCAGTATTTAAAGAGCTGTCCAAAATGTGGATCTCCAAAAATTCTTAATATATATGAGAAGAAGGAAGATTTAGAGAAAGAATTTTTAGATTTGATTAAAAAATCCCGCTTATTTGTTAATCCCTTGAGAGAGGTTCTAAGTAAATTACTTTTTCTCCGAAAGAAAGTTAGAAAGGCAAGAGAACCTCCAATTAAATGTTTTCATTACCCTAAAATGGAATCTGACATTTTTTCCCTTTTTAAATTGTTTATATATGTACAGAATACTTTGGTTGATAAAATCAATGCCCACTTTCATCAGTTGATCTTATATAAGGAATATTTTTTTGATATCTATGCCCAACCTAATACTAATATAACAATTATTGAAGGAATTCTTGATAATCTTTTAAGAAGTTATTCTTCAATCAATGATTTTGTGTTAAATAACGTCGAAACATTCAATACTAGTGCGAAAACTCTTGAACAGAATATGAATTTTATTGACAAAATCAGTATTTACTTCTTTAATTATCAAAAATTCTTGAATCTGGCGGAAAAAGAAAAGCCTGTATATGCTATATATGCCAAATTAGTCAATGGATTAGATACGGAAGCTAGATATAAAAAAGATAAGGGGTCCTTGTTCATAACTAATTTTGATTTGTCGTTCGTTCATGAATATGGTGTTAGGAAAAAAAAACGGAAATTAATATTCAAAGCGCCTGTTCAAGATTTAATTAGGATAAAAGAAAAAGGAAAAATATTTAAAAAGCTGTATTTAGAATTTGAGTACGGAAAATATGAATTTACATTGCCTGCCAAGAGTATTTCAAGAGTTATAGAATATATCCTTTTAGCAAGAACTTTTGATGAAACTACTATATATGACAAAACATCAGCCACTAACCTTCAGAGAATAGACATCGATTTAAATGAACTTGTAAATTTCATTGAAGAAAGTATTAATTCTTTTTTTAGTCTAAAATGCCAATATAATAAGAATAATGAAAATGTAGGTAATTACATTAATACTGGATATCAAAATGTTCCCGTTCAATTCAACCAATTTCAGAATGTGATAAATCCTAATCATTTTCAGCCTGTTCCTAATTATAATTCTAATTTTAAGCAAATTGGTTTTAATCAATCTCAAACACAGAATTTTAATAACCAGTACGTTCCATCCTATTCAACAACTCGAACTGAATCTATCAATCCTGTTCAAAGCGAATTTTTCATCCAAAATCTTCACACTCCAAACAGATTTCAAAACTATAATGCTCACAAGATTAGCAATGGGTTCAATTATGAGGAACAATATGCTTTAATGAAAAAGTTGGAAGAAAATCAAAGAAATTCCTTACAATTCTCAAATCAACCGAATAACACCAGCTTGAATGATAAATTCAGATTTCAAGAATATGGAAAAAATCATCTTTCAGGCTTATTTAATCCTAATGGGGTTCTACCTAATCAACAATCTTATAAAAAAAAGTTATTTAAATTGGATAGTGAGAAACAACAAAAAATGTTTGATCTACAAAAAAAGAGATATAGCCTTAAAGCAACATTGAAAAAGCTTGAAACTAAATATGACCAAGGATCAATTTCCGATAGCGATTATTTTAAGACATACCGAAATCTACAACAAGAATTTTATTTAATTAAAGATAAGATTAATAAATTAGAGCAATTCCTTAATGATTTAGAATCTTCTAAACACGAAAGTAGAAATTTCGATAATGAGAAATTTTTTACATAATTTTGTTTTCTCGCAGAATTTTAAAATAAAACATGTTTATTATCAATAACCAAACCAATATTTTCATTTAATTTTTAAGAGTGTTATGGATAAACAAGGATTCTTCACTACTGTTGTAGGTAGCTTGCCATTAAACAATACAAATTCGAACATGGTAATGGCTTTTAATGATCTAATTCAAATTGGCATTGATTATCCATGTTATCCCCAACTTATTTCTATGATAGATCAATTCTTATCCCCCCTAGCAGAAAATTTAGACCAATTAGAAGAAGAGAAAAATAGATTTTATTTAACTTCTGATTTTAAAATTCCTAAAAAACCGTTTCCTTTAAAATATGGAGAGTTTATTCAAGAGTTTTTTAAAAATAACCCCCAACTTTTAAAAAAAATCAAAGGTACAAAAGCATGTCTTACGGGGCCGTTTACTTTAGCAACTGAAATTTTGTTAAAAGGTGAAATCGCAAGAGGAATCAAACTAAGAATCTTTTCAGAACCAAGAGCGATAATGGTTGATTGGATCGTGGAAAAACTTGCTGAAATTTTAAAACAAATTGGCAAAGCTTATAATAAGATGGGAATAGACATAATTTCTATGGATGAACCATCGCTGGGATTACTGGTTGGGAGGAAGGTACTTTTCCATTCAGAAGATTTCTTTATTAAAATAATTAATAAAGCAATTTCTGGAATAGAAAATTTATCTTCTATCCATGTTTGTGGTAGAATCAGCCCTCACTTACGAGATATTCTATTAAAAACCAATGTAAAAATATTAGATCATGAATTTACAACTATAGAAGAAAATTTTGAAATATTTCAAAAAAAACATTTTGCTGACACAGATAAATATTTAGCACTTGGAACGGTTAATTCAAAATTTTTATATAATGATGAATGGGAAATTAAGGATTACATTGAAGATATAAATTATCTTGAAAAATACATTAGAAAGGTAGCATTGCAGTATGGTAAAGAAAATATAATCATTAAACCTGATTGCGGTTTCCTCCCTCTTCGTGATTCGTTTGGGGAAAAAGCGGGTTACGAAATAGCTACTAGGAAAATTAAGAATATGGTTCTTGCATTAAATAAAATTAGACATTAATTAAATTTATTAAAAATAATTGAAGAATTATTTAATTTAAGAGTCAAAGGGTTTAACTTTCTAATTCTTTACGAAGTTTTTCGATCTCAGCTTGAACCTTTTCTTTAGTTTTACTTTCCACTTCTTCTTCTAATTCGTCTCCATATTCTGGAATATACTGAAGATCGTCTGAAGGAGCATCAGGCATTGTACCTCCTTGACTGAGAAGTAATTCCGTTTCAAGTTGATTTAACTCGTCTGTAACATCAATACCCAGATCGATTTCTGGATCACCCGCCAGGATATCTGCAGCTTCCTCAATTTCTGAAACGTATACATCGGAATCTTCGGCAATTTCGGCAACTTTAGCAGGAGATGCTTCGGTTGCAATATATTTTAATTCATCACGGATACCCTCGAAAATTGAGCCAGTTTGGGAGATAAGCTGCCCCTCCTCAATAGCTTGAATTTGTCGTTCTATTTTAGATCTAATATTATTTGATCTGTCTATTTTAGCATTGTACGACTTATATTGGATAAGAAAATTTTTTGCTCTAGTCTTTTCACCGCGTCGTAAAGCAATTTTTGCATTTTTTCGGCTTATTTCTGCACGTTTAGTATAATTTCTGTTCACTAAATTTAACTTATGGATATGCACTTTTGCATTAGTTATCAAATTTGCCTTTTCTTTCCCTTTTTTTCGGGGGAATAGTTTCTTTTTTAAGCCCATTTAACTCCAACTCTATTTTGAAGGTATTATTTTAATTATCTATATTATGAATATTATGAATTTACTAACTTAAAAATTTAATAATAACTATTATAGTATAATAAAATAATCTCGATAAAAAAACTTTCATAGTCCAAAGTCTAAGAATTTGATGATATGAAAAAAATTATTTTAAATTTCGAAAATAAACTTGAGAACTTCAAGGAATTAGTTCAAGAAGCATTTAATAAGGATCTTTTAAACTTTTTAGTTTCCCAAGAAACCTATCCCGAATTTACAAAAATAGAGCGTGTAAACCTCTATACAAAAGATATGAGTATTCCCGCTAATTATTTAATATCTGAAAGTGAAGAGGGACTAAAGGAGTTACTATCTGATAAGAAATCTTCTGAAAAAGTTATTGGATTTTATAAAGAATTAAAATCAAAAGATGATGAAAGAGCTATTGTAAACTTTTCTAAAGGTAATCAGGTGGATTTTATTATTGTTTCTGCTAGAGACTGGAAAATAATCCCTTTTGAAAATCTTATAGCAGATATGCATAAGAACGATACTGATCTAATTGCTTCTGTGAATAATGTTCAGGAAGCAGAATTAATGTTAAGAACATTAGAAATTGGTGTGGATGGGATTCTCATTTTACCAAAAACTGTTAATGAAATTATTGAGCTAAAAAATCTAGTGCATACTTCATCTCAAATTGAGCTAACAACGGCAAAAGTCGTTAGTATTGAGATCATACCTGAAGCTGAAAGAGTTTGCGTAGACACTACGTCACTTTTAAGTGTAGGAGAAGGGCTTCTGGTAGGATCAACAGCAGCGGGATTCTGCTTGGTTCATTCTGAGACATTTGAAACTGAGTTTGTTGCATCTAGGCCTTTCAGAGTCAATGCGGGAGATGTATCGGCTTATGTAATAGTCCCTGATGGGGATCCTGAAAAACTATATCGTACTAAGTATTTAAGTGAATTGAAAGGGGGGGACAAGGTTTTAGCGGTTACAAGTGAGGGAGAAGCTAGAATTGTATCAATAGGAAGGATTAAAATTGAAACCCGGCCAATGTTGAGATTTGTATTAGAAGTCTCTCGGGGTGATAAAAAAATTCCAATTAGCTGTATTTGCCAAAACGCCGAGACAATTCGTTTGGTAAGGGAAGATGGTAAAGCGATATCTGTAGTTGATATAAAGATTGGAGATCAAGTTTTAGTCCACATCGGACCTGGGGCTACGCATTTTGGTACAGCCATAAAAGAAACAATAATTGAAAAATAAATTTTTTTGAGTAATAATTAAGGCTCCACTCATACCAGTAAGATGATCAGGAAGCCAAATTGAATCCCATTTCTCTTTACTCGCTGCTATAACTTTTTTTCGGAAAAAATCATAAGAATGAGTAAAATAAAGTTGATGTCCAAATTTTATTTCTTTCATATATTATCACTCTACAATCTTACAAAAAAATATTATTAAAATAATCCTAATTATAATTTAACATTGTTTATAATTAAAAAGAAATAAATACAAGCTGATTATTTGAATGAGTGGAGAACAAAAGGAATTAACTGAAAAGGGAGGAGATTTACTATATTGGGCTCCGCTACTTCATATATATCAACCACCCACTCAAGAACCCAAAATCTTAAAAAAAATTGATAGAGAATGCTATAAACCCTTATTAAATTTAATTTCTGAGAGTGAAAATGCTAAATTTAGCTTGAATATAAATGGGGTACTTATTGAATTGCTACATGAGTATGGATTGTCTGATACAATAGAGTTATTAAAAGATTTAGTATCTGAAGGTAAAATTGAGATTGTTGGAACTGCGAAATTTCATCCTATTCTTCCATTAATACCTGAAAAAGAAGCTAAGCATCAAATCCAAATGAATGAAGAAACTAACAGGAAAGAGTTTGGTCGATGGGAGAGAATTGGATTTTTCCCCCCTGAAATGGCAATATCTGGAAAAGTTGCCAAGATCATTCGTCAGCTCGGATATAAATGGGTTATAATAAGCGGGATCGCGTGTCCTGAAGGAACGGAGTGGCCTTATGATAAAATTTATACTTCCCCCAATGGTCTTCAACTTTTTTTTAGGGATGATATCTTAAGTAATAGGATTTCTTTCAAAAACATTACCGCTCAGGGTTTTGTAAATGAAATAAATGAAATTTTTCAAGTGGAAGAAAAATTGAAAACAAAAATAGTCAAAAAGATTAATAGATATGTTATTACGGCGATGGATGGAGAAACATTTGGTCATCATATCAAAAATTATGAAAGAACTTTTCTAAAGAAGGTTTTAGAACTTATTAAAGAAAGAGATAAAATTAGGATAGTATTTATTTCAGAGCTTGATAAATATTTTCCATTAAGTGATATAAAATTAATCCCACGAGAGTCAAGCTGGAGCACCAATTACGGAGATATTAAAGCAGGGGTACCATATCCTTTATGGAAACACCCCGATAACAATATTCATAAATATTATTGGAAATTGATGAAAAGCCTTCAAAATTTGATGGCCTTAGGTAATGAATTCGATTTAACAACTGATTGGGAGATTGAAAACTATTATAAAACCGCAAGATTCTTTTATGATAGAGGAATCTATTCTTGTCCCGTTTGGTGGGCTAATCCACACAGAGGAACATGGAGTCCAAATCTTATCTATCGAGGAGTAGAATTATTAATGAGAGCAGCTCTTAATATACAGATGGCTTTAGTACAAGCTAAAAAATCAAATTTAGGTGAAAGATATTTTGATTCAATTTCTTATTATCAAGGATTATTACTGATGGAATTGTATGATGTTGCGAAAAAAAAATCAAAAAACTAATTAAAATTTCATGTAACTGTTCCATTTTTTTCTATTAACCTTTTTAAAATTTCATTCCATTCATTTAAATGTCGTACATACCAAGCTGCTGAATCATAATCTCCGCTCTCATTCTTAAAATTAACTTTTAAAAGGGGTTTAAACGCTGATCGATGCATATGTGATTTAGGATTTATAATTTTGAGAATTGATTTAATAGGTATTACAAGTTCTTTCTTAGGTTTCCACATACCGAAGAATAAATCATCTTTTGTTAGTATCAAAACTCCATTTCCCCGCACTTTCCATACTCCTAAAGATTCTAACCCAAAGAAATTAGCCATTTTATCACTGATGAGAATATTTACTTTATCAAACTTTTCAAATAATTCGGTAATCCGTTTTTTAAAGATTTTCTTAAGCATATAATCACTTATTTCATTTTTTGTTATTTATTTTCTATTTGTAAGGGTTTTGACTAGAACAATTTAAAATCATACTTAAAATTAATACTCCACTAAGATTTAAGAAAATCAAGCGTTTCTTACATCCAGATTATTTTATTTATATATTCGGTTGATATATAATATCAAATATATAATCATAAAATATTTAATTTCTAACTAATATATTAAACCAATAGATTCTTTAGTAAAATCAGAGTTAAAATAAATTTCTGTAAATTTCGCTGAAAATGACCCAAGATAACAATAATAAAATTAAATATTGTGTTTATTGTGGTGAGGATGTTGGAAAAAATAAGACATATTGCCCAGGTTGTGGAAAGCTTATTGTTAAACTAAAGGAAAGTAAAAAAATCGAAAACTATCACATAAAAAAATCAGTTTCCCCTCAAAAAATTGAAATTTCAAGAAAATGTTCTGGATGTGGATCAATCGTTAATTCAACGGTTCTAAGCCAATGCCCGATATGTAATACAAAGCTGGAAGATATATCGGAAGTAGATAAAGAATTTATTCAGAAAAAGCCGGGATTGATATTTATAGATAAGAAATTAGAACCTGAACAGAAATTTATATTAAAAACTGACAGTTGGACCTTAAAGGAGGGGTTAAACGTGTTTAGTACCTCCGTTTATGTATATATCATCACTTTTTTTCTGATTTACTTTTTGCTCGTATTTCAGGCTGGAGGGGGTTCAATCGATCAAAATATAGAACTATTTTTACTTAGCCAAACCCCTGAAATTTTATTTTGTATTTATCCATTATATTACATCTTTTCTAAAAATCATAAATTCAGAAAATTAGGCTTTTATAAAGATAATAGGAAGATTTTGATTGGAATAGCTATAGGCATCATAGGAGTATTTAGTTTAGTATTAGTTAATATTCTTTTTAATTCATTTATTAGCATATTGACTAGTATCGGTTTGGATTTCTTTGATACATCAGGTGATCTTGTTAATCAGACTCAAATTTTAAGAAGTGCAGATTTTATCTGGGTTTTCTTTCTTCTAATAATGATAGGTTTTGGAGCCTTTTCTTCAGAAATTGTATATAGAGGGGTTTTACATAATACACTGAAGGAAAAATTTGACAATGAGATTTATGTGATCCTTATAGTTGCTTTAATATATTCAGTTTTAATGGTAGTTCTTTATCCAAATCCAACATATTTCTTTTTAAATTTCATAGTATTTGTAATCATAGGAATTATCTATGAAGTAACTAATGGTAATATTTATAGTACAGTCGTGGCTAATGTTTTGTATAATATTTTTTTAATAATCTTAGTTTACGTATAATTTCAACCATTCATTACCCCCTCAATATAAAATTTTAATAGTAAGAAAAATCAATTATCTCTAAGATTTTTATTAAATACCTCAATAATATTTATACGGTATAATTTTATTGGTGGAAATAGGAAGATTGAATAAACTATATTACAGAAATAAGGGATCTAAAGATAATCTAGTCATTTCTATTGCAGGTGTCCATGGTGTAGGAAAAACGACGATCTTCAATCTTTTTAAAAGAATGGTGAAAGATAATAGAAAATTCAAGTTTTTTCCCGAAAGGTATGTTAAAAAACCCCCATTTCCGTTTGGTTCATCTGACAAACAGATCGGATTTAGAAGTGAAATTCACTTCCTACAACAACTCATTAGAAGGAATCAGAATATTATTAATTTCGACGTCAAATATAATGGGAGAATAATAATCCTTGATAGGACACCCATATGCGTACTTGTGTATTCAAAAAGTTTAAATCTTAAAGAAAAAGATTATAATCTTATTTTAGATACTTACAACTCAATCAAATGGAAAGAAGATTATATAATATATTTAACTGCCAAACCTGAGATTATCCTAAGAAGAATAATCCAAAGGGGGTCTCTTGATAAGACGCGAAGTGATTGGAATGAGGAAGATAAAGATTACTTATTAAAAATCCTCTCTTTTTATAAACAATTTTTAATAAATAGACCTGATGTTCTTACTATTGAGACAAACAAATCAAACCCAGAAGAAATAGTTAAAAAAATCAAAGATATCATAACTAATTTATCTGATTATTCTTTTGAAAAAATTTCAAAGCCTTCTTCAACTAAAATTAACCTAAATAAATATTTAAAATAATGATAAAATATATTAAAACAATACTTCATTTTATACTTAAATCTCTAAAATATTATTTCAAATAATTCTCATTCACCCCGGAGGGATAACATATGTCATCTATCAGTTTGGATATCAGAAAAAAAATGATGCATGTTCTAAAAGATGAAGAAAACAAAACCGATTTAGAAAATTTAGCAGTATTATCTAGAGTAGGGATAAAAGTCGCTAGCGCCGAATCTTCAGAGACGGATGCGGATGCTACCTCAGCTTCCAGCACAGCTCTAATTGATTTAGGGTTGAGGTTAAATCAAGCAACTGGCAACGGTGCTTTAACTGAAATAATACTGCACAATTCTTCTGGGTACAGTATTCTAATGGCTATCAATGATGATCTTATAGTATTTGGAGGATTAACCGCAGTTTATAGAATTGGGTATTATTTAGGTTATTTGAAAGAATTAGCACGAAAATTGAACAGACTAATTTCAGGTGACGAAGGAACAGAAATGGTGCTTTCCCTAGAATCAGAAGAATTAGAAAAAATTGAAAGACAAAAACGGGAAGAAGAAAAATTTACCATAAAAAAACCCTCTGTTGAGCAAGACAAAGCGGCGTTGGATGATTTATTGGGATTTTTAGATGAATGGGACGATGATGGCCAAGAATTTGCTGAACTCGAGGCAGGAAATGAAATAAATGTGGTGTCAATTCCAAAAACAATTGGATTGGAGACAGAAAAAGACACTCAACTCATTGAATCTTTACAAGCCGAAAAAATTTCAATCTCTAAAAAAGAACCAGAATTTAAAGTCTATGATGATGAAGTCCCACCAATTCCTCTAGATGACTATGCTCCGATGATTATAGAAGAAGATCCCGTCTCTGAAGTTTCTCCATCAACCGAGGAAGCACCAATACCTGAAGTTTCTCCATCAATAGAGGAAGCACCAATTCCTGAAAAAATTTCCTCCTCAAGTAACTTGCCTTCTCTAGGAGACCTAAGTCCTCCTGAATTCGAATTTAGTGCAACCGAATATGATACTGAATTTATATTAGAGGAAGAATCTGAAGCTTTGGGCTCCGTTTTGAAGGATCTAGGATGGGATCAAGAAGAAGATTAAACTTATATATTTCGATCTACTCAGTTTTTTATAATAATAATTCATAAGCCGTTCTATAAACAAATTTTTTTCTGAAAAAATATATCATTTGGGAATCAAAAATGAGTGAGACAGATAGTATACAACGAATAAAAACTAAAAATTCCAGGAAAATTCTTTTTGGGGTACCCCGGTTAGGGACTTCCATATTATTAGGTATAGAAGGTTGGGCTTTACTAACTCTTTACACTAGTGGTTACGGGTTGCTCCCGATATTAGCTGGAGTGCAATATCTATAGGTTATTTAACAATAGCAGTTTCTCAATTTTTCCTAGGATGGTTAAGTGATGCAAAATTCACGCGTTGGGGGAGAAGAAAACCTTATATTGTAATTTTTGCTCCTTTGTTAGGTATATCAATTATTTTTTTATTATTACCCGGTCTCATAATAGATATTAATGATTCTAATGCTTTATTTCTATGGATGGTAATTTGGGAAATTATTTTCCGGTTCTCCTATGGGGTGACAACTCCTTATCAAGCTTGGATGGCTGAAGAATTCCCAATTGAGGAACGACCAAAAGTTTCTCAAATCCAAAATAGCTTCAATTACTTAGGAAATGGGATCATGGCAATCTTTTCATTACTTATTTTAACAAGCTACGTTAATGAATTAAAATTAGCAAGAGAGGCCCCAATTCCCTTCATCCCCCCAATTCCCCTAAATGTATCTATACCCATCATTATATTTGGGATGATGACAATAATATTGTTTTATATTATAGCCTTGAAGATGCCAACTGAACCTCATTTCAAGATCAAGTCAAACCTAAAAGATAGTCTAAAAACAATTGTAAAAAACAAGAATTTTATGAAAATAGTTCTTATGGTCGGTATTTCTGGTTTTGGTTGGTCAATGATTACAAGTATTATGTTAAAGTACCTTGTTGACACATTAAATTTGGGGACTATCGATTATATGATCTCTGCTGTAGCTTTACTTTTAACGATCTTCATTTTCCTATACTTATGGAGGAGAACTATTCTAAAACGGGGTAAAAAAAAAGCTCTACTTTACATTTTCCTTAGTGCTATTGCTTTTCTCCCCATTTCATTAATTGGTTTAATCCCCATGGATTCTTATTTAGGATTAGGTATAATTTTCATTGTGGGAATAGGTGCTATTTTGGGTGGATGGTTTTTATTTCCATATATAGGATATGCTGATGTAGCAGAAGATGATGAAAAATCAACAGGAGAGTTAAAAGCAGGAATTTATACTGGATTTCCATCCATAATCCTTAATATATTTCAGGCTATAGGTGCATTTTTCATAGGTGTTATTTTATCCTTACCTAGTATTTCTCCAACAGGTGTGTTTAGTTATTCTATCGGATTAATATTATTTGGCCCAATCGTATCTGTAATATTGTTAATTGCGTATTTGTATACAAGAAAGTATGTAATCTTAGATTTTGATTGGGAAAAAAAATAATCTTTTCGGGTATAACACCTTTTAGGTGATCATTGAATTTAAGTTTTTACTCGTAGTCGCTTAGAATCGTTTGAACGAAAAAACGCTTGCTTTCAAGGAGCTTATACCCTATTTTTTTCTCTTTTTCATCTTTCATTAATGTTTTATACAAGGGACGCCCCACCAGATTAGTAAATGGGATATATCCGTATTCCACCAAGAACGCATGTAATGTAAATAACAGATGCCCGTACTCTTTATCTCTCTGTTTTTTCCCTGCTCCGTTTCCCTTGATCTGTGAATGTTTACTTTCTATTAAATTGGTGGTAATGTGTTTTCCCTTAAAGATTTTAAAAATGGGGGTAAGCATCTGGAGTATCCACTTTTTAGCGCCCATACGCATTGATAACTTATTTGTCCTGAAGTTTACATAGATTTTGGCAGTTCCTTCTTTCTGGAACGAATCGGATTGATAGTTCTCCAATTTTTGCCGCCATTTTACGTTCTTATTCTTAATTTCATCTGAGTTTCGAGGTCTACCTCTCTTTGCTTGAACTTTCCCTTTAATGAACTTGATCTCCCACTTAACTTTCAGCTCGTGCTTATCACAATAAAAAGCCTTCCAGTGTGTGTAGATCTTATAATGTAAGAAGTGAGGACCGAGTTTTTTAAATTTGCTTATAAGAATTTCTCCGCGTTGGTCTTTGTTGTGTAATTGTGCAACGTGGATTACATTATTGCCAAAATTTTTAGCAATTGATTTATAGGAAGGCTCGCCATCGGTGATGAGGATTTTAAGCTTTTTTCTACATGCTTCAGGGATTTTTTCAAATGCTCTAAGAATGGATTCCTTAAGCTCTCCCTCGTCTACGGGTCCAGTAGAAAGTGTTTCAAAATTCTTGTTGATAAATATGATTTCTGCATTGGAATTGCCCCGAGAACCCATATATGTCTCATCACCTAATATTACACCTCTTGGAAGGGCCTTTATTTTTTGTTCAATTATCTCCGAATTCTGTTGAAATATTTGCAATACAAACGATTTCTTAAATTGACTCAGTTTTTGTTGTGTGATCTCCCATCGTATTGCTACTCCTGTGAGTGGATATTTAAAAATAAACAGCTCATAAAGGATTTTTTTAATCTTTTCTTGATAAAGTAATAAATTCCACATTTCAAGATCATTTCCATACCGTTTCCCGCATTTTGAGCATTGAATTCTATGATCCTTTTTATGCTCTGAGTTGTTGTATCCATCCCATATAGTAGAACCGATATGAGCGCACATTATTTGGGAAGTAGATCTTGATTTCCGCTTTTTTGGACCCGAAAAAAAATTTGTTCGAATCTTATCATCTAATTCAGGGTATACTGGCATTTTATTCTACCAATTTTTAACTTCTAATTAATAATGGGGAGAACTTGTATTTTAATGTTTTCCCAGAAGCTGGGGCTCTAAACTGCCCAAAGAATGATAGTTAATCAAACAAAAATGTAAGAGATCCAAAGGTTTAAATGAAATCAATCTAAATTTTTACAAAATAAGTAAAAGAAAAAAAATTGTGTTATCACCTAAAAGGTGTTAATCTCATCTTTTCTCGAAAAATCTTTTTTTCTCTCACTTGAATTCTCCTCCTAAATCTTAGAAAAATCAATAAGCAATAGTATACTACAGATACGTGAATATGATTTTTGATAAAGTTTTACAAATTTACCAAAATTATTTTATTTGCGTTCATTGTCTTGGTCGAATGTTTTCTCTTTTGGGATCAAATACAACTAACCAAGAAAGAGGTAATTCTTTACTGCTTTCATTAACAATGGAGAATCATAAAAATTTTTTATCAAATAATAAAGATCAACATAAAATAGCAATTTTTAATTTAAAATTGCTAGCTGAAAAAGCAAATTTTTCTTCTGCTCAGAAAGTTTTGTTAAATGAAGGAATAGAATATTTCACAAGCGAAGCACATCAAATTTGTTATTTATGCGAGGGAATATTTTCGGATCTTGGAAAGTATGTAGAAACATCTAGAATTGCGCTTGAAGGCATACAATTTGATAATCTTTTAGTGGGAACAACACCAGATTCCCTAATTGTTAATAGAGAAGATATATTCAAATCAGAACATAAAATATTAGAAGCAGAATCCTTTAAAAGCCATTTCAATCGTGTAGTTGGTAAAAAACTGGTTAAAGTACTTAATAAAGAGCCAGAATTCAACAATCCCGATATACTAATAATATTTTTCGTATATGCTGATCATTTTGATATTAAAGTAAATTTAAGATCTCTCTTTGTTTTTGGAAGATACAATAAATTTATTAGGGGGATTCCTCAAACTCACTGGTTTTGCAATAATTGTAAAGGAATCGGATGCAAACATTGTAACTTCTCTGGAAAACAATATGATACAAGTGTGGAAGAATTAATGAAACCAGTGTTTATTAATGAATCGAAAGCAACTGATTCTAAGTTCCATGGGGCAGGAAGAGAGGATATAGATGTAAGAATGCTAGGAGATGGAAGACCTTTCGTTATTGAATTAAAAAATCCCAAAGTTCGGACACTGGACCTAGTTAGAATTGAAAAAAAAGTAAATCGAAAGAATAGAAATAAAATTAAAATACAAGGTCTTAGGTATAGTAGTAAAAAGGAAGTTATAAAATTTAAAACCGAAGCTAAAGATACCAAGAAGACTTATAAAGCCCTAGTTAAGGCCGAGACTAAAATGACTAAGGAGATGTTTGGTGAAAAACTAAATGAGTTGAAATTTGAGTTTGAAAATAAAGTTATCAATCAAAGAACGCCCAATAGAGTTTCGCATCGTCGTGCTGACAAAATAAGAGTAAAATCTATTTATTCTCTCACAGGTAAATTTATTAAATCTAATTTATTTGAGTTTGTAATAAAAACACAGGGAGGAACTTACATAAAGGAACTTATCAGCGGTGACGATGGAAGGACATCCCCTTCCTTTACAGAGATTTTTAGGATCCCCTTAATTTGTAAAAAATTAGATGTATTAGAAATCGCATACTAACACCTATAATATCAAAAAATAAATAAACAATTATTCATAATTCTACTAAATCAAGCGAATTATTTTCGCAAAACTTATCTTAAAGGTGTATCGATTTGGTCAAGCATAGAGGATATCGTAAAAAGACACGTCATAAACACAGAAAAAACGTACGTAAAAGAGGTTTTGGATCAGTCGAAAAATATCTTCTAGATTATGAAGTTAATGATAAAGTTGATGTAATTACTGATTCCTCTGTACATAATCGAGGAATGCCCCACTCTCGATTTCACGGAAGGACAGGGACGGTTACTGGTCAACGAGGCCGATGCTATATAGTAGAAGTTAAATTAGGCAACGCAACAAAAACTCTGATAATAGGTAAAGAACATTTGAGAATAAGTTCTTCTACTATTAATAAAATTACAGAGAATTAGGTAATATTATGTCAGGAAGAAAAATAGATGAAAGACCAGTTTCTATTCCGGAAGTGAAAGATATTATGGATAATATTAAAGAGCAATTGGAAAAAATTGATGCCGAAGAAGGAATGAGCCACTTTCAGGAGATAACATTCAGTTTTGTTAATAAATTTGTCAAAATGGAAGCCAGAATCGCGAAAAAAATAATTAAATTCCTTATGGAGAAATATACGATAGAAGAGCTCTACGCTATTAATATCGTCAACATCAATCCGCAATCGGTTCCTGAAATGCGCTCGATATTAGAAAAATCTTTTACGGGAAAGGCCTTCTCAGATCAGCAGCTAGAGATTATTTTAGAAGAATTAGAAGATATTAAAACGGCATAATGATGAAAATACCACGTCTAAATAAAGTCCGTGATAATTAGTAGGTTGTTGACTTTCCTTTCTCACCAAATACAGTTCATAGCTTCGATTTTTCTTCATATAATGGTAAAAATGTGGAGATTGCATTCAAGGAATTTACAAGAATTCTCCTTGAAGAGTAGTAAAATAATATCATTTTAACGATGTTTATTATGATATTAACTAAATATTTAATCTACATATATAATGTAAAGTTCATATAGTTTGGAAACAAACATATTTTAACCGTTTAATAAAAAAGGTGAAATCAACGTCAACAATAAATATTTCTACATACAAATTAATCTTAATAGTAGGATTGGTTCTAATAATTCTTGGAATTCTTACCCAAATACCATTCATGCTGATTACTGGCGTGACTATAACAAGCTATTTTATAAGTATTATTCTGATGGTTTGTGGGGGGGTTGTGGTATTGTTTGGTTTGGGATTGAATTTTCTGAGAAAGAAAAAAAAAGAATAATTCCTCAACTATTAAATAATAACCTTTTCTGGTTCTATTCTTCTTAGGATCACGACACTCAGTTAAAACGATATGGAACTTAATTTGGTTTCTTTCTTGTATATTAGAAATATGGTATTGAATTTTATCAAAGAGCTGAAAATAAAACCATCTATTTGCTATTTCTTCCCTAAATTCTTTTTTCTGATTTGCTTCAACTTCAGATATTCCAATTGCCTTAACAATTCTATATATTAAAAGAAAAATTTATAAGTTTGAATTATTTTAGATTCAATGATCTATCCTAACTCATTTGGTAGTGTAAAAAAATTAAATTTTAGAAATGGTTATCAAAAAAGCAAAAAATAAGATTATTGGCAATGATGGAAAGAAGAGATCGATACAGAGGTCCCCAACGCAGAAAGGGTTATCAAGGTGGACCAAAAAAGAAAAATCAGTTTATAAAAAAATTCCGAGAAATCGTGATTTTAGATATTTTAATGCATGGTCACCTTGAAGAAGATAGACCCAGTTGGGCAAAAAAGCCAATAGTACAAGTACTTACATTTCCAGACTTTGTTCTTTATGAAGTTGTTATGAATAAAAATTCTAATATTCAAATTCAGGAAAAAGGTACGTATGAATCATTTCTCCGTGAGGATGAATTGAGGGAAGTTTTGAAAAAGATCGACTTTAATGATTTAACTAGCACTTCTAAAGCACTAATTCAACCAATTATTGAAAAAGAAGTATTAAACTATGAAGAAGAATTTATAAATTTCTTCAATAATTCTTCATCAATCACTCCCAGAATGCATGCCCTAAAGTTATTACCTGGAATAGGTCAAAAACATATGTGGGAAATTATAAACGCTCGAGATCGACAAAAATTTGGGACTTTCCAAGACATAATAGACAGAACAAGCATATCACATCCTTCAAAACTGATCTCACAGCGAATTATCAAAGAACTTTCGAGAGATGTAAAGTATTTCATATTTAGCAAGACAAAGAAATACGAATAACTAAAATGAACATCCAAGAAGTAAAACGTGTTCTCAATCATTCGTTTAATATATGTGCATAAGGTTGTGCAGTTAAGCCACAAAAAAAGAAACAGTTGACACTCCTCACAATTGAAACTTAAGAATATGAATAATAGCTTTCTTTAGATTAGTCGGTAAATCTTTGAATTTTACGTGTTTCATGGGATATTTGCTGGAAGGACTGTTCTTAACCATTATATGAAGGTCTAAATCATCATCAAAATAAAATTCTTTGACATCTGAGCTTAATTTGATTTTTTTCTTTTCCATCTTTTCATTAATTCCGTCTATTACGTTAAAGACAAACTGTTCTTGTTTTAGACTCTGGTCGTCTCTCAGTTCTTGGTGTTTGGTGAAACCGGTGTTGAAATATTCATTTTTAACTTCGGTACCTTTTTTAATCCTTTATAACTTTCTCATCTTAATCGGTGGGTATCCGGTCAGAATTCCAAATATTACCGATAACATTGATATTTATTTGATTTTATTTTATCTCTTAGTGACCTATGCAATTTTCTTAATCATGCTTCTTGTCCTACATTTAATTAAGCCCGCTCGTCGTTGGCTTCAGCGTGGAAACACATATTTTAAATTGGTTTTACTCCACATTATCAGCTTCGTAGGTGCAATTTGGTTCCCAACTTATATTTTTGTTATTATTTATTTTATACCCTTTACAACCTGGGCAGGATTATCAGCGATTTTAGCCTAGCTTGTCTTCCATAAAGTATCTAAAAAGATTCAAAATAAAATCCCAACATCCTTGGGAAGATTCAAGTTAAATTTACGCTTCATTACATTTCTCATTGTTTGGGGTATTTCTACTGGGTTATTTTTTACATTCTATTTTAATTATATTCTTAAACCTAACATACCTTTTGAGCTTCAGATGTTCGGTCTTGTAGGGCCCATTTTCCTTATTGTAATTCCTATTATAGGATTAATTCGTTTTTTTCGCGAAAGTGATGTAAAATTAGCGATATTAAACAGTTTGTTCGTAATAGTCTATACTGCCTTCTATTCCGTCTTATTTATGAGTAAGACTTCAGGAATTGGAATAGAACTCGTAGCTATCGCACTCTGGTTTGATTTCCTGTCCAGTCTTTTTCTTCTCATTTATTCATTCGGGAATATCGGTTACCGATTTGGTGTTAAAATCGAACTACAACAATACGAGAGTGAGGATAAAACGATTATATCGCTCAATAAAAGCGACGTTTCTAGCTCATTGATCCTTCTATTTGTACTTTTTATTCGTATTTCTTCTCTTTTCATCTCAAATGTGGCCAATCAGGTATCAATTGATCCATATACTGTCGAAACTGGAGGAATCCTCTTGCAAATCATGGCATGTCTTATCGGTGGAGCAATTATAAGTATCATGTTTGCTTTGAATAAGCCCTAAGCGAAATTTTTTAAATCAAATAGACACTATGAATTTTCCAATAAATCATTGGAAATACACAACATATTTACAACATCATTCATTTTCTTAAACAGTTCAATATGAACTGATAAAAAAATTTTAATTTATGTGAAAATTGGTTTTAAAATTGACCGAAGGTACAGTTAAATGGTTTAATAACCGTAAAGGTTATGGATTTATAGCAACTGAAGAAGAAGGAGATATATTCGTTCATCACACTGCCATTGTTAAGAAAGATGATGAATTTGCTACACTAAATGAAAACGATAAAGTAGAATTTGAGATCATTCAGGGCGATAAAGGTTCTGCTGCGAGTAAAGTAGTAGTAACTGAAGCCGCTCCTTACCAAGCACGAGATTCTCGATATTAAGTTTAGGCTTCTATTTGTTACAAATCAATAAAATATAATATTATTTAATAAGAAGTAGGTAGTAATTAGTAAGACCTTGTTTTGCGATTGTTATCGAATCTTATCTTTTTTTTATTTCTGGAAGAAAAAATATTTTTATAATTGCCGTTAATTGGGCTAATTTAATGCCTAATTTAGAATTCTAAGTAAGTCCCTAAAATACCTATTCACGTAAAGCCTCCCTATTTTATAATTTTACCGAAGACTTGAAGGAAGGAAGGAAGGGTCAAAAGCTTTTAGATTAATAAAACACTACAAAAATTACAAACAATCCCAAACAACCAGTTTTGAAAATACTACACTTGAGGAAAGCCACAAGAAAGATAGTTTTTAGAAAATTCAAAAAGTCCAGGATAAAAAAAAAAGAAAGTAAAATTTATTTAATCTTGAAACTACAAATTTTTATTTTAATTAATTTTTATATACTTCAATAATGACAATACAGCTAGGAGAAAAATTAATAGGCTTATTATGAACATTCAAGAAGTAAATCTTGTTCTAAATCAATTACAGCTAAGGCCTCAAAAAAGGTTAGGGCAAAATTTCCTCATAGATAACAATGTCTTACAAAAAATGATTTCACTATCTGAAATCACAAAAAATGACATAGTTCTAGAGATTGGGCCAGGTTTAGGTTCTTTAACTGAATTCCTTGTTAAAAAAGCAAAAAAAGTATACGCCATTGAGATTGAGCCTCTTTTTTGTACATATCTTTCGGAAAAACTTTCTATCTATAGTAATATAGAAATTATAAATGATGATGTACTTAAAATTGAAATTCCAAAACATAATAAAGTGGTATCGAATATTCCTTATACAATTACCGGATCTATATTTGAAAAAGTATTCTTTAATAGAAATCCACCCTCAGGAATCCTCATCATTGAAAAAAGCATAGCAAATCGGATTTTTTTTACTGAAAATTACAAGACTTTTTCCCGGATTAGCGTAACAGTGAATGCGTTCATGAAACCCGTTTTAAAATTTGAAGTTTCACGAAATAGTTTTTATCCTCCTCCAAAAATTGATTTATCACTTATTAAAATCATCCCCAAAGATAATCAAAATAGTTTTTTATCGGAAGAAAAAACAATTCTTTTCTTTTTAAAATTTATTGCGGGTATTATGCCTTATAAGAATAAAAATATCTTAAATGCCTTACAAATTTTTTTTAAAGCGAACAACGTTGATAAATATTCAAAAGAGAAAATCTCCCAGATTATAAAACAAAAAAACTTTGATAATAAGAAAGTCTTTACATTTGAGATTGAAGAATTTATAGAATTAAGTAAACTCTTTTACAATGAAAATTAGTATTAAAAAGTTGTGATATTAATAGATTCCCTTCCAGATCCCTTAATAGAATGTGATTTTGAAAATGTATATTACCCTTCTGAAGATTCGTTTCTTTTTTTAGATCATTTCAGAAAATCAATAAAACCAACAAATTTTGATGGAATCGATTTACAAGAGGTTGATGCTGTTTTAGATATGGGCACTGGAACAGGAATTATAGCAATCTTCTTTCAAATGCTAAAATCTATAAATAAGAGATTTAACCCAAGGATCTATGCTTCTGATATCCTAAAGGAATCAATTCTATGTGCCAAAAAGAATGAGACACGAAATAATTTCACTAACCAGATAACATTTTATCAATCAGACTTATTCACGAATTTTCCATCCAACTTGAAAACCTCTTTTAATATTATTACTTTTAATCCTCCATATTTACCCTCGTCAGAATTTATAAAACATAAAAAAAAAATTGATTATAGTTGGAATGGAGGATTACTTGGATTTGAATTATTACTTCGGTTCCTTAAGGAAGCAAAACTATACCTTAACCTAAAGAAAGAACATTATATTTATTACGTAAGCTCAAGCAAAACAGATCTTGATATATTGAATAAAGAAATCATGAAACTTGGTTATAGAAACGAGATGCTAAGAAAAACACATTTTTTTTTCGAAGATATTTATTTACATAGACTCAGAAGATTGAGAGATTAAAAGGGTCTTCTATTTCTTCTTTTTTCTAATAATGAAATGCCATTCAAGTGTAAATTTCTAATTAGATTATTAAATAGTATGTCTATTTCATTTTTCTTAAACACAGCTCTTTTATGAGCTTCAATTTGAGGAATAGGAAGGCCATAATTATCATTCAAGCTTGAAATCGGTAATATTATGGAAGAAATTAAATCTGCTTTTTTGGAAGCGTTTTCAATAGAGTGTTTCTCATCCATAAAAAACTCTATCCTACAAGGTGTGTCATATTTGGCAGTTTTAAGATAAAATGCATAGAATGATAGAGGAAAATAATAAGGAATCTCCTTCTTAATTCCTGTATCTCTAATTTTATCAATTTCTGTTTTACAATTAAAAATACAGCTCCTTTCGGATTTTATTAATAATCTATTAAATAAACTAATGTCTGAGAGATATTTAACAACTTCTCGATAGTTTAACTTGATGAAATCGCTTAATTTTGAGTATGTTGGTTTTAATAATTGTATCGAATCACATAGAAGGTTTGTTAATGCGGAAGTTCTTGTATCTTTTATAGAACCTATTAGTATAATTCCATGCTCTTTACAATTTGAATATAGCCTTTGATATGCTTTTAATAACGTGTCATACTTTTTTGAGATTTCGGGATCTTTTGAAAATAGTAAATTTATCGGCATTATGACTATTGATCCATCAAGTATTATGAGATCAATAGAGGAGTTTCTTTCTATCATATCATTAAGTAAATTAATCTCAATATAATTCATATCTAATGAGATTTTCGCATCTATTGAATTTTCATCTCGATTAATAAAATTTGCTTGGACAAAATAATTATTAAAACCATTTAAATCCGGAAAATATTTAATTCTGGCTATATGATTTTCTTTAAAATAATATTGCACCGCTATTGCTTTTAAAAAAGAGAAATCGACATCCATGAATTTTTTTGATATTGAACTCCCATCAACACTTACTACATTTAAACCTCGAATATTAGCACTCGAAACTCTTTTTTTAATATAATTCTCCTTTATATAGTATCTAGGAAATTTAGTAAATCTTGAAAAATCTAAATCTTTATAATTTTTCAGAATTGCCCTAGTAAATGCCCTCTTGATCTTTTCAAGTTCTAAGTATTCGTCAGCAATAACTTTTAAGTCTTTCAATAAAATCTGCTCTTTCGTAAGACCCAAATTGCCCACAAATGTCCTTTCTTGATTATTTTGTTTTAGATTGTTGTAATTTAGTTTAAATGCGTAATCTCTTATTGTCATTAGGTGATATAAAAAATAGAGATAATAATAATAAGAATGAGATATTTAATTTTTTGATTTGTTAGAGAGAAACTAAGGAGGAGCTTGGATGAGGTGACAATACAGTTAGGAGAAAACCCATGGATATTAATAGGTTTAATTTTCCTTGAAATCCTTTTTGTTATTATACCTGCTTTAGTTTCCAGTAAAATTGAGAAGAAAAGCTTCAAAACTTTATTATTTGAGATGGGATTTCAGAAAAATGATAAAATTTTTTTGAAAGTTATTACCGGGTTAAGTTTTGGCATTCTATTTTTCTTTGCTGGGGATTTAATAATAGTATTTTTTAGGAATATTATAATAGAAAACTTGTTCGGTTCTGGATTTGTTGAAGAAGGGAATCAAGGTGCTATTACAACAATTCCAATTCAACCCTCTTTAATCCAGTTATTTATCCTTATAATATTGCAAATAATAATAATCGGCCCCTGTGAAGAAGCTTTTTTTAGAGCCTTTCTCATTAAGAAACTTAACTATAGGTTTAAACGATCTTACTCAATTCTAATTTCGTCGATATGTTTTGCTTTTTACCACGTTCCCCCTTTTCTAGTGCCTACTACTACAATCCTTACTTTTTTTGGTTACTTTTTTGTATTCGGTGTTATTCTCGCCTTAATCTTTATATATTTCAATTATTCAATAATTCCTGTAGCAATCGCGCATTCCTTATTTAATATTCTTATCTTGATATGAGGTTATAATTTTTATTTTTAAACAAAAATTAATTAATATTAGGTATATTAATATCATAAATCTACATTTGAACTAATAAAAAAATTTAACTCCTAAAAGCCTAGAAATATTCTTGGAGTAAAATAATCATTGAAGAGAATGACAGATTACGATTATACCTTTAAAATAATGATGTTGGGTGATGCATCAGTTGGGAAAACATCACTTACGTATAGATATATTTCTGGATTTTTCATGCAAGATTTAAAATTAACAATAGGTGTAGATTTTTATTCTAAGACAACCAGTTTTAACACTAAAAAGGTCAAATTGCAAATTTGGGATTTTGGTGGGGAGGAACGGTTTAGATTCTTACTTTCTCAATATTGCAAAGGAGCTAATGGAGCATTCTTCCTTTATGATATAACAAATGTTAAAAGTATTGAACACTTGCCAGAGTGGACTCAAATTGTTAGAGAAAACGCGGGGGACATCCCGATTATGTTAATTGGTTCAAAAATAGATTTGGATGAGTTTCGAACAGTCCCAAGAGAAGATGGAATCTTAGCAGCAAAGAAATATAATCTAGCTTCTTTTGTTGAATTATCTTCAAAAACAGGTAAAAATGTTGAAAAAGCTTTTACGGTAATGACCGAGATTCTTTTTGAAGACTTTTAAAAAAAGCTGGATTATATCATAATCATCTTAAATATTGTATAGACCTATTTCCTACATTTTTTTTTAAATTAAAATAACATCATTTAAAAGATATTAGATTTAATTGATTCTTATGAACGATGAAGAACCACCAAGACCTAAAGGAATAGAGACAAATATTAAAGCCCCAAAAATAGAGTCAGTTGACATCTATGACAATCCTTTTAATTCTAGTGAAATCCTCAAAGATCATAATGGATTATTAATTGATTTTTTCCGAGGTAACTGGTGAAGCCATTGTAAAAAACATTTAACATTATTGACAGAGAACATAACTGAATTTGAAAAACGAAACATAAAATTGATTTCAATCGCAAGTGATAGCATAAGGCTTCTAAGAAAATTTAAAGAAGAAAATAAATTTAAAGTCGATATCGTGTCTGATCGCGGAGCAAAAATAGCTAAAGAATATGATGTTTATTGGTTTGCGCCGGGTGCTGGTAAAAAAATCAATGTCAAACAAGCTGTGCCAAGTAAATTCTTAATAAATAAAGCTGGGATTATCGTCTGGAAGTATATAGGCAAAGATAAAACTGATAGACCGTCAATACAAATGCTTATTGATGTCATCGAAAAAAAGCTCAAATAACCCAAAAAAGGATGATTCGCGCGTAAAAAAATGAGACGCTCGAGGACGACCATGTGAAGGTTTTGGGATTACTTTTTATTTTTAATTTAAACAAAATTTCTTAGAAAATTTTATATAATTCAATTTTTATTAGAGTTTCAAATCTCAAAATTATAAAATATGTGTAAATCATGTTTAACAGAGCATTTAAAAATTTTTTAGTAAAAAAACCTTCCAAGGGAGACCTTTACCCCTACCTATATTCTATTGCCTTTAAAGAATTAGGGAATCCTAAAAAACAAATTAAAAAAGAACCAATAAAATGTAAGAACTGTGAAGCTGTATTTACAGACACTGAATTAATCAAGGAGGACACTCAAAAAGGTTCTTACTATATTTGTGAGTTTTGTGGGACAGACAATCCCGTAGATATAACCTCAATTGAAAAAAATTTACCTTCAGATATTGATTTTTTGATTGAAGCACTCCAAAAAAATAAAATTAAAGATGAACCCGAAATAACCAAGGTTTCAACAACAGAGGGTGATTTATACATTTCCGTTATTGATATCTCAGGTAGTATGAGTGGAGCTAAAATAGAAGCTGTTAAAAAATCACTAATCCAAACTTTAAAAGATTTTAAAATCAATTCTCCTACTACAAAATATATATTAATCGCATTCGAAAGTTCTGTGTATTATTATCTTAGACATGATAAAAATCCGTCAAATTTCACTGGTGATTTACTCTTTAATCTTGAAGGTATGAAGTCTGAATTCAAAAAATCAATTTAAAAAGAAAAAAGATTAGGCTCCATTGGAGAATTTGCAGATGGATGGGTAAGAAAAGTCGAAGAGCTCAAGTCATTGGATATGACTGCACTAGGTCCTGCCTTATATTTTGCAATAATTTCTTATGAAGAATTCAAATATTCGGGGAGAATCACACTTTTAACTGATGGAATAGCAAATCAAGGAATCGGTAATCTCTCGGGAACGAGCCCCGGAGCTGAAAAATTCTATGATAATATGGCAGAATTATGCAATCAAAACAAAATCATTGTTGACGTTGTTGGAGTATCTACTTCAGGAGATAATAATGAAATGGGACTACAAGCTTTAGGTAAACTAACTGATAAAACTGGAGGTACACTATATTTAATATCTAGTGAAGAAATGGAGTCTATTTTCTCTAAACTCAGAACAACAAGATATATCGGAAAAGATGTAAAGGTGAAAATTATAGTTCCTCCACACATAATAATTAGAAATATAACTGGAGCTTATAGTTCAAAAACAGTTGTAAAGAGCTCTGAAATTAGCTTAGGAGCAATCACAGCAGAAAGAGAGTTGTTTTTAGAACTAGATTCAGATAAAGAGTTAAAAGAAGAAATTATCCCCGTACAACTCCAAGTAGAATATATAGATAACGAAGGAAACAAACGGATGCGAGTAATCAATGATAGAGTAAAAGTAACAAATGACGAAAATGAATTTACTGCTAATTATGACCAGAAACTGAATGTTATGATGAATATTCAAACAGCTGGCGGAGGATATTATTCAGGAAAAGCAGAACAATCAAAACATCGTTTGAAATCTCTAAAAAGGAAAATGACGAAAGAAATGAATCATTTAAAATCAGCAAATATAGCGTTCTCTGAGGAAACCTTCAACGAAGGGTTATCATATCTAGACGATGAATTAGAAGAAATAGAGATTGAGGAAAAAGAGGTCGCACAAGCACCTACTGGGAGTTATTGGGCCGTTAAAGGTCAACAAAGGGCTCGGATGTCATCCTCCACTTTAAAAAAGCGAATGAAAAAAAAAAGTGAAAAATAATTTTAAATTTACTTCTTATTTTTGATCATTTTAAAATCCCATTATTTTTCTAGGTAGGAAAAAAGAAGTTTAAATATTGAATTGAGTTATCTATCTGAAATTTATTGAAGATAAACTTCGAGTTGAAATAATAAAAGTATTTATTAAAAGAGAGATTTAACCTGTTTTACTTTTGTACTCAGAATTATTTTTGTTTGATTATCAGTTTGTCAAACCAATCAATCCAAAGAAATTCCTCACAGAAACAGAGAAGATTTTCCATTTCTTCCTGATTTATCTCTCTCCTTTTACGAGTGGATATTATAGTTGCTATTTCTTCCATAACTTTATCACTCTCACATAAAAATAAAAAAGTTTTGTACTAAATTTATTTGTTGTAAATAATTAGTATTTGTATACAAAAAGAAAAAAGCAATATTTAAACTTTTTCATTCTTACACAAAACTGTTCTCAAAACAACAAACAAGTTTTTGATTTATTACCACAAACTATAACTAATCACAAAAATTAAAAAAAATAGAATGTATGAATTTATTTGAGCTTTAAAAAATTATTTCTCGAAGTCGTTTATAATTGCTCGTCCGACAAACTTTCCATTCTTTAATTCATCAAAAACTTCATTAATTTCTGAAAGATTGGCAACTCTGCCTATGTGAGTTTTAACTTTACCTTCTGCTGCTAATTGAACCAATTCTCTCATATCCTGTACATTACCTACTAATGATCCAAATATGTGTAAACCTCTCATTAGTAATTCAAATGGAGTTATTGACAACGATCCCTCACTAAAGGCAGGTAATCCTACAGCAATTAATGCCCCCCCATTCCTAAGGATTTTTAACCCGAGTTCATAAGCGGATATTTTTGCTGCAAATACTATGCTGGCATAAACTCCCCTAAACTTATCCTCAATGAATTTTGCCGCTTCATTAGCTTCTATTGCGTAATCTGCACCAAGTTTTTTAACCAAATCTAATTTATCAGAACCTACATCTACTCCAATAACCTTATACCCAAATACCTTCGCTATCTGTACAGCATAATGGCCTAACCCTCCAGCTGCTCCTATAATTGCTACTGTTTTACCTGCGGGTATTCCAAAATTCGAAGCTTTTTTTATAGCACTATATGCCGTTAAACCTCCACATGCTAACGGAACTTCATTATCACTTACTTCATCAGGTAATTTTACTAATGCATTTGCCCAAATAGAAACATATTCACTAAACATTCCGAACATACTCTGAAGTTTTGAGCAATACATAGGTTTCCCGGCGAGACAATATTCACAAGTTCCACACCAATATCTTCCTGCTTGCCCACCCAAACCCAATATAACCCTATCACCTTTCTTTAAATCAGTTCTAGTACCTTGACCTAATTCCTCAACTATTCCTATACCTTCATGCCCTAAAGGAAATGGCATTGGCATTTTCATCCAATCCCCTAACATTAGATGCATGTCCGAATGGCAAACACCAGCGGCGGTAATTTTAACTAAAGCTTCTCCATATCCGGGGGAAGGTTTAGGGAT
>SDBU01001861.1_pt1 | contig 29116 bp, 66 predicted proteins | sample 2277071 | NCBI WGS metagenome assembly SDBU01 (sample SAMN10397929, study PRJNA504765) | marine sediment metagenome | isolation source: marine sediment core GS08_GC12, 126 cmbsf | place: Arctic Ocean: Gakkel Ridge, Loki's castle | collected 2008 | reverse complement strand
AATTAAAAAAGAGGGAGATTGATGGAAAAAGAAAAAGTTAATGATGAAGATTATAATAATTATGTAAAAGAATTCAAGAAACAAGAACTAAAAAAAGATAAAAAACCAATCAAAAAACAAGAAGAAGTTAAACATATTTCTAACATTTATATTGATAGTCTTCACTTAAAAGCATTAATCAAAAAATATCCTGGTGCTGAAGGAATTATAAATAAAGCTGTTAAAAGTTGGACTAAAACATTAAATAATAAACCATTTAAAGAGAACTCTAAAGAAATTTATTTACAAGAAATTAAAGATAATTTAATTTTTATAAATTTAGATTACCAAGAAGAAGAAAAACCAATTAAATTTAATGAAAAAGAATTTAAAGAATTTGGAAAAGAATGTTATGATGGAATTATTAAGATATTGAAAACTTATGTTGATATGAATGAATTATATTATCCAATTGTTTCTTCTTGGATTATGGGAACTTACCTACATGATAAAATGATTACTTTTCCATACTTATATTTTAATGCTACAAAAGGATCTGGTAAAACAAGAGTTACTAGATTAATAACACATCTCTCTTGGAAAGGTGAAATAGTTAATTCTATGACTGAAGCAGTATTATTTAGAAGTAAAGGAACTTTAGGTATTGATGAGTTTGAAGGTATTGGAAGAAAAGGAACTGAAAATTTTACTGAACTTCTTAATTCGGCTTATAAGAGAGGTGTGAAAGTTAAAAGGATTAAAACATTAAAAACTCCTGAAGGTGAAGAAAGAGTAGTTGAAGACTTTGATGTGTTCAGACCAATCATTTTAGCTAACATTTGGGGGATGGATTCAGTGTTAGGGGATCGTGCTTTACCTCTTTTTCTAGAAAAAACTACACGATCAGAGATCGGAAAATTGTTAGAAATATTTGAAATTGACACTGAAATAAAGGATATTAAGGATAAAATCGACAATTGGTGTAGTTTGTGTAGTGTAGTTTCTCTTGACAGTGTATACCTAGAGTGGAATAAGTATATTATAGAGGGAACACTAAGTGTTAATACTTCACATACATATAACTACACTAAACTACACTTATTTAATCAAATAAATGAAACGGGTATTGATGGAAGAATGTTAGAATTAAGTTTACCTTTATTTTTAGTTGGAGATTTAATTAGTGAAGAAACTTTTCAAGAAGTTAAAAATTCTTTAATGATTATTTGTGATGAAAAAAAGAAAGAAGAATTTGTTGAAAATAAAGATATTTTCTTAGTAGATATGATTTCGCAGAATTTAGAGAAAAATTATTATCAATCTGTTAGAGAGATTACACAAGAACTTAAAGATTTTACTGGAATAAATGATGATTGGTTAAATGAAAAGTGGGTGGGTAGGGCATTAAAAAGATTACAATTAACAATAGAAAGAAAAAGAACTAATAGGGGAATTGAAGTTATACTTGATTATAATAAAGCAAAAGAAAAAATAAGGATGTTCAATTAAAATGACAGATCAAAAAGAATTAAGAACTAAAAAATGCTCAGAAGTTGGATGTAAAAATGAAGTTACTGGTATGAAAAATGGAAAATACTATTGTGATTATCATTTCGATAAAGTTCGACAAAGGCAAAGTAGAGTAGAATATTGGAAATTTTAAAATGAATAAATGTAAAAAATGCAAACAAGAAGAAATAGGACATATTCCTGTAAGAGGATGTAATCAATTTATATCTTCAGAAATTTCAAATAATCATAGTCTCGAAACTAGTCGTAAGACGGGAGACACTGAGCCAGAGGGTTTTGAATCATCATCTCTTTTCCCTTCTGGTTCAGTTAATCATTATACAAATTTAGTATTGGGGGCAACACGAATGTATTCAAAAGAAAATGTTCATGCTTGGAGATTGGCAGAAGAAAACTTAGGTTTAAAGAAATCTGTGTTCATCACAATTAACGGAACAACAACACAATATTATGATGCTGATGAGGGAGAGAAGTTCTTTGAATCTGTAAAGCGAGGAATGAAAGAAGATGATTGGTTTAATGCTTGGTGTGGGCAATACTTGAATGCAATAAAAGTAAAAGATAAAGTTAAACAATTTGAAGCTCTAGCAATCTTCAATGAAATAGATGAGCACCCTGAGATAGCTACTGATGACCAACTTCGAAGACTTAAGAGGATTAGAGAGTCAACACATGAAGAAATATATAAATTAAAAAAGGGGAGTGATAATCCTGTACAAGGGTGTGGCAATAAGGCACAATTGAGTTATTATCACCCTAACAAATCAACAAAATGGGATTAATATACATTATGAAAACAAAAGTAACTTTCGGTTTAATTAAATACAATGGAGGAAAAAGAAAATGAATTCAATCAAAGATGAAGCACAGGCATATGAGCCAAAGAAAATGAAAAACATCACAGATTTAGAAGCAGTTTCAGTTGAACAAGAAATCAAGAAAGAAGTTAAAAAAGAAGGAACAGATGATGCTTACGAAGTTTCTTATTTGGTTTTACCAAATGAAGAAACTGGAGCATTAGAAGAATATAGAGTTCCAAATTCAGTACTTGAACAACTTAAGGCAATTTTGAAAGTTAAGCCAGATCTGAAAGTTTTTACAGTTGAAAAAGAAGGAGATGGTTTGAATACAAAATATACAGTTGTTCAATTAGAATAATTGTTATTGTTTTTTATCAAAACACCTCGCTCCCTCAGATTCTTTTTTCCAGTTGTATTTGAGGGAGCTTTATAGTCACCGTGTGGGGTTGGAGTGACAATTTGAATCTAATCATTCACCTCTTTTAACGAGACCCCACAATCATAATCAAAAATGAAATCAGAAATATTAATTGAATTAGAAAAGAATGTTGAAGAAATTGAAGAGTTAGTATTAAATCAAGAATTTACTGTTAGAGATGCAAGAAAATATTTGAAAAGATATTTGAACATTTATCGTAAGATGGAACAATTAGTTGCTTCAAGAGATATTTGGAAAAAAAGATATGATAAATTAAAATCGTCTGTGGGCAGGAAAGCGAACTAAAATGAAAATACTAAACTTATACGCAGGAATTGGTGGAAATAGAAAACTCTGGGGAGATGAACACGAAGTTACAGCAGTTGAAATAGATCCAGAGATTGCAGCAATTTATAGAGATTTCTTTCCAAATGATGAAATCTTTGTTACTGATGCACATCAATATCTCCTGGAACATTTCAAAGAGTTTGATTTTATTTGGGCTAGTCCACCATGTCCAAGCCATTCAAGAATAAGAATTCATTCAGCAGTTGCAAGAGGACAAAATGATCCAATATTTCCAGACATGAAACTTTATGAAGAAATTATTTTCCTAAGGCATTACTTCAAAGGAGAATGGGTGGTTGAAAATGTTATGAGTTATTATGATCCTTTAATAAAACCATATACTTGTGGGCAACATTATTATTGGAGTAGCTTTGTAATATCAAATTTAAAGTTAAAAAGTAGAGAACATAATGGAAAAATAGAAGATTTACAAAAATTAAAAGGATTTGATCTAAGTAAATATTCAACTAAGAAAGATAAGAAATTAATATTAAGAAATTGCGTTGAACCAGAATTAGCTTTACAAATATTTAAAATGGCGTTCAAGGAGAAACAAGTACGCCTTTGAGGTAAATGATGAAACAAGAAAAACCAAATTTCAATAAGATTTTTGATTGTGGGGAATGTGGACAAAAGGTAATGAGTGATACAAAACATACTTTTGAAGATTGTAAGAAATATAAAAGACGCAAAAGGAATAAAATATGAATAAAACAATGCACGAGAAATACGGAGAACCTAACGATAAATTGGGTAAACATTTAGTTTGCGAATCTTGTGGGTTTTGTATGACTTGCGAAGATTGTAAGAAGTATGGTTGTGGTAAAGGTTACAAGACGCATTAGAAACAGGATGTGTAAAAACAATAAGTTTAAAAGAACAATATACTTAATAGTATAATGAAAAGATGTGATAATCAGTTCTGTTTGAAATTTCTTGAATTACTTCCTGGACAAAAGAGACTTAATCCTAAAAGAAGATTTTGTAATCAATCATGCAGGGCAAAAGAAAATGCGTTAAAGGATTATTTTAAAAAAAAATCTGATCCAGAATGGATTAAAAAAAAGAATGAAAATACTAGAAAATGGTATCAAAAAAATAAAGAAATTCATAAAAAAAATATATTAAAAGATTATTTTAAAAATAAAGATAAATGGAGAGAAAGGGGATTTGTTTATCAACATAAAATAAATATCTGGAAAATATTGGGTAGGATTTGCAATAAATGTGGTGGAGAAGCAAATGAGGTTAATCATTTAAAATATGATTTTGAACCAAGGAGTAAAAGAAAGTCTAATAAAGAATTTGAAAAATACTTAATAATGTATTGTAAATTTCTCGAACCATTATGTATGCCATGTCATAGGGGCAAAAAAAAGGGTAAGTATAAACCAAAAAATTAAAAAGCAAGGTTTTATATACTACTTATTATTATACTTATTATGACAGAAGCTAAATGTGAAAAGTGTGGTTATGGATGGGAAACAAAATCTAATATGTTTTTTGTTAGTTGTCCTTCATGTGGAAATAAAGTAAAGATCAAGGAGATTGAGAAAGATGAATGAAGAAACAAAATTAATTTTAGAAAACCAGATGGTAATAATGAATGCACAAACTAATATGATGTTGACTTCTTTTAAAGGAATAAATTTACCAAAGGAAACAGACTTAACAATAAAGGCAAATTTTGAACAAATAAAAAAAACTATTCAATTATTAAATCCAAAAGAAGAACAATCACTTCCAAGTAAAACAGCAGACGCTTTAAGAGGCAAAAGAGAATGAATGAATTCAGTAAAGATTATTGGATTGGAGTATCTTTTGTTTCATTGATTTTTATAGTTGGATTAATATTAGGGATGGCAACAGAATTTATGTTACTCATTATAGCTTATGTTGGAATGAGATTTGTTGCAATAAGTAAAAACAACGTAAAAGGAGACAAATCAGAATGAAAAGGATTAATTATGAAATATTTGGTTTAACAAGTGTATATATAATGATTGGATTAACAATCGGAACTGTAATGAGATATGGTTTTGATACAACAAAAATGATTCAAGAGATAAATCAATTAGCAGGATTATCAAGTATATATTTATTTTTTAGTTTTATAACAATTTATTGTGGAAGTGAATTAAAGGAGTTAGACGCATCTGAGAGAAAAAGAGAATGATGGAAAAGATAGAAAAACAAATATTGAAAGCGATGAAAGAGGATAGACTTGGAGATGTAATCGCATTAAGACATAAACAATTACTTGACAAAGAAAAAGATGTTTTATTAAATGAAATTAAAGAATCAGAAGTGCGTGATACTAAACAGGAGAGTAAAAATGTTAAATCATAATCTACAAAATAAAAAAGTCCAAAACAATTTCTTAAATGAAGTGGTTCGTATTGATAAAAACAGAATGGGAACTGGGTTTGTAGATACCCTTCGGGGTTCTAAACAGGAGAGTAAAAGATGATAAATAAAATATTTGGTATTTTTGATATTATCATGGGAAGTTTATTATTTATTTTAGTAATATCAAAAAATTATAATCTTTTACTATCAGCATCTACTGGATGGTGTGCAGGAAGGATTATTAGTGAAGGGGTTATTGAATTACTTAAATCTAAACAAAGGAGTAATGACAATGGAAATTAATGAAATGAATGACTTCACTAAATATTCTAAATTTAATAGTCCATTCAAAAAAGATGAGAAGTATCTTAATACTAATGAATTATCTCAATACTTCCCTAAAGGTCGTTGGATTAAAACAGAAAAGGTTGATGGAACTAATATAAGAATTATCTTAACTAAACAAGATGAAGAAGGAAACAGAGAGATTTTTGTTGGTTCAAGGAAATTGATATTGGAAGAGAAAGATAAAGGATCACAAACATATTTTCATTGTATCAAAGATGTAAATCTACACAAAATAAAAGAGTATTTTAAAGATGTTAATTCTACTGTAATAATTTATGGTGAAGGTTATGGTGCAGGAGTTCAGAAAGGTGGAATTTATTCTAAGGAAAAGAATTATAGGGTTTTTGATATTAGGATAGGGGAAGCATATCAAGACTTTGAATTCGTAAAGAAAGTTTGTATTGATAATCAATTAAATTTGATTCCAGTAATGACTGAAGTAGAAGAAATAACTTATGAAGAATGTTTAAATTCATTAGAAAATTTTACACACACTTTATTGAATGAAGGTGATGGTGGACAACCAGAAGGATTTGTCTATAAGTTTGAACCAGTTTTATTAAATAAGTATGGAGAGAGATTAATTTTTAAAGTGAAACATAAAGATTTCAAAGAGTTTCGCAAAATAAATGAAAGGGGAACTAATTAATGGATGAATGTGAAAACTGTACTCATGATAAAGATGATCATTTTATAGTTGGGTGTATAGAAAAAGATGAAATCACTGGAGAAGAATGTGGTTGTTTAGAATTTCGTGAAGTAAACCAAAGGAGTAATAAAAATGGATGAAGAATTTCCTTGTGAAAATTGTGGGGAATATGAAGGGCATCATGGTTCAGATGGTTGTTGTCCAAGTGCAAAAGATTATGGTAAGAAATTCAAACCTAGTGAAGTAAATAAAAGGGAGACTAAAGAATGAAAACACAAACAGCAGGTTTAATTCTTGTTTTAAGTATTCCTTTTATTTATTTAGCAGGATGGTTTTCTGCACAGACAATTGATAATTTTTTTAAGAGACGACGCAATTTGAAAGACAGGAGTAAAGAATGAACAAAGGTTGTGGAAAAGAATTCATTTTAGTAACAGATGGAGTTATTTGTGGTGATTATTGTGTTGAGTGTGATGAAACTCATTTATGCCCATCATGCTCACCTAATCATAGTCCTAAGGAACTGCATGTCAAAGATATATCTCCAGAGGACAAAGACCCTGTTTCATCAGATGTTAACGCTACGTCCACCTCTCGGGATTCAGGGTCTGATATTCCTTTGAGTGAAAAACAATTTACTGCAAGATATTTTCCGAATAAAAAAGTAATTAGTGTTGAAAGTGTAAAAGATTTCATCCTCAGATTGAAAGGGGACTGGAAGAATTCATTAAAAGTAAGTTCTGGAAATAAACAATTTGACATGGGTTGGAATATGGCAGTTTCTGATTTTTTAAATGATATTGACAAACTCGCAGGACGCTTATCTGAAGGAGAACGAACATGAGATTGGGAAAAGATTTGACAATAGATGGAGCAAAAGTATATCTCAAAGGAATTACAGATAGAATGAAAGAAATAAAAAGGAAAAATAAAATATCAAGAAGAGTTGGAAATAGAAGTGCTTTAGTTAGATTATTTAAGAAATATCATAATCAGAAATTTACTTTAAATAAAGTTAAATGGGAGAAAGGTAAGATGGTTTTTGGAGATTCACAAATATTTTTCAAATTAATGATAGAAAGTGCATGGCTTAAAGGATTTATTGTTTCGGAACTAAAAGAACGCAAAGTAGGGGGTAAGCGAAATGGAAAATAAAGATATTTTGATTATAATAATTTGTTTGATATTGATGGTGGGTGCTATAACTACATTAATTGTAAAAAGGAATAATGGAGACTTTGAAACATCTGATATTAAATGTCAAAAGTTAGGCTATGATGATGGGATTTATCATAACGAATTAAAGGGCAGTCCACTAGAATGTTGGAATAAGAAAGATAATGAAATGATTCGTAAAACAGGAGAAGAGAGTAAATGAAAACTAGAAAAGAATTAGAAAAAGAATTGAAGTTTTGGCAGATATTATATTTTACAATGCTCACAATTATTTTAATAGGAGCAATAGGACTAATTAGAATGAAAAATAATACAGAGAATAAAGAAATATGTATAAAATCGACTTCTGAATCTGCATCTGATTGTTCTTTAGGATGTTCTTATTTATGGCATAATTCAAACACAAGCAATAAAGAATATGCAGATTGTAATGTTTGGTGTTTGAGAATATATAATGATCAACAAAATGTTGGTATTAAACCAGAGGAATCAAATTCTAAAAGATTTGACTATAAAGCAACCTCTGGTTTTTCTATTCGCAATTCAAGTGAAAAATGAAATTAGAAAATAAAATAATTATCAAAGATTATGAAGAAATAACAAGTGAACAATTTTACAATCTAAAACCAAATGAAGGACTTAGATTATTTGATCATAACCAAGATTGTAAACAAATATTCTACAAAAAGAAAGAAGTTAAATCATACACCAAACATGAGCAGAACATCTTTTAATTTCAACAGAAAGGTATCAACGCTGAACGATTTCTATTAAAAGTCATCCTTATCATCTAAAAGTCCTCTGTAAGAGTAGAATTGCTGCACAGACATATAAATTATGTACAACATCAAGCCAATACCCCCAGCGGATATCAATATCAAAGATAATCTATAAAGGGCAACAAATGTTGAGGAAAAGACCCCTGTGAGAATCATCAAAGATTCTACAATATTCAAAGAAATTCCAATAGTCAACATCAAGAATAATGCCCCCATTGAAGTTAAAAATATTTTAAAGGGAATATTTTCTATTTTTAAACCAGTAATTAAAAAACTAAAAGTTAAAATAATTAAAACAAATATTAAACCAAGAACTAATATTCCTTGAGCAGTATCTAATTCCAATCCAGTTGGAGTTATGTTATAATCAAAATCAATTATTTGAGTAACACTCCCATCTTTACAAAAACCACCAACTTGATGTTGTCCTAAATTTGAACTTTGAGAAGAATTAACAGTCCAATTAAAAAAAGATAAATCGGCTGCTTGAGTTCCAAGAACTCCTTGCAAAACAATATCTCCATTTGGAGCAAAGATAGAAGCATTACAAACAGTAGTCCCAGAACAATAACCAGCATTAATACAAACTACATTTACATCAAAAGTTGTATTAACTTTATAAGACAAAGCAGATGTTGTTGTAACTAGAAAAATACTAAACAATACAAACACTAATAATTTTTTATGAACCGATTGCATATTGAACAAAATCATAATTTACTTCGATTTGAGATGAACCAGTAGATGTAACCCCTATAAACCATATATCTGTTTTTTCATTGAATATTAAATTACCTTTACTTTCACTAAGGAGAGGTGAGCTTAATCCTTTAAAATCTCTAATAGTTCTTACTGGACTTGTTGGAGGAATTATATCATCAGCATTTTCTCTAATTTTCAAAGTAATATCAATTTCTTTTCCAGTGTCCATAGTTATTCTAAAAGTAGTCATTATGAAATTTTTTCCAGAAGGAACTGTGAAATGAGTTGTTTTACTTTGTCCTTCTCCTAAAGGAATCTCTATTTGAACATTCCCACTTACAGCAGAAGTTCCAGTTATTATTCCAGCATTATCGAAAGAATAAGTTCCAACTTGATTTACTTCCATTCTATTTACCCTAATATATTGATTAGTGGTATTAACTGCAGTAATTCCTGAAAGATTAACAATTTCACTTATTTCTTCAAAATCACTATTCAATCCAAAAATAATAATAGAAGTTGCATTTGTTCCAAGTAAAGTATCTGCAGCATTAGTTGAAGAAATTGATATAAATTCTGCAGCTTGTAAGAATATTAAAGTTCCACCTTGACTTTGAATATCTTCTTCAGTAGTTCCAACAACTAAATTTTGTCCAAATTTATTTCCTGTTTCTTGACCAACAATATTTCCTTTAGTTGCTTCTATAAAATAATCTCTTGCTCTTTCTGCAAGATCTAAAACTTGAGTTTGAACTGTTGTAACTTGTGCAGTAACAATAATTGAAGAACCAATTATAAAAAATAAAAGTCCTAAGATCAATTTACCCTTTAGAATATTCATTATATAATAAGAAAATTAATAGTTAAATACATTATCAAAAATCTAAATTATCGAAGACATCAAAACCTTGAGATTTCTTTTTTATTTTAGGTTTTTTTCTTTTTGATAATTTCTTTTCAATAGCTTCATCTCGAAGTTGTTGATCTCTAATTAATTTTGCTTGTTTCTTAATCAAAGGTAAAGATATTTGTCCAGCTTTCAAAAGTCCTTTTCCAAATCTTTTAGATAACTTTTTAGCTTTTTCTCCAGCTTTAATCAATTTACGATTTCTTAATTCAAACAATTCTTTGTTAAGTTTAGCTCTTTCTGATAAACTTTTAGAAGTAAGTTTTTCACTTGAAATTTTATTTTTCTCACTTGCAATTTCTCTTCTTAATTCTTCTATTGATTTTTTTTTAAATACCATTAATCCTCCTTACACTTTTGTAAACTTATTTAATTGATGTTTTAAATTTGGAACTGATTTTACTATTTTTTCAATTTGTTTATCAGTACGAAATTTACTTTTCTTTTGTTTTTTAAATACCATTTCTTTTTTTCTCCAAATGTTTTTTATATTGTTCTTCTTTTAAACTAATTGTTTTTACCAATCCTGTTTTATTTTTTTTAATACAATGACTACATGATCTACTTTTGTTCTGCTTAATTTCACCACATCGGCAAAGATCATATAACCATTCCTTTTTTCTGATGCCCTCAATGAACATAACAGTCATTTTATTTCCTTGTTATTGAAGTTCCGTATCCTTTTTTCTTTTTAAAAACTGATGCTTCTAGTCCTCTTTTTCTTGCCATAGCTGCTTTCATTGTAGCCATACTTTTAGTTCTTGAATTTTTTACTGCCATTATATTTTATACCCCCTTACAATTTTATTTCTTAGTAACTCCTTTAAAAGGAATTTTAGGTTTTCTTTGTTTAACATCTAAAATTTTTGATCCTTTGGAAGTTATTTTAATTTTAACATAAGCTCTAATTTTTTTATTAAATTTCTGAATTATGGGCATTTTATTTTTTATTTCTTTTAATTTTTTTAATTCCTGTGACTTTTTGTTTTGTTATTCTTTTTCCAACTTTCAATGCTTGTTTAACATCACTAGCAAAACCTGAACCTATCTTTGATTTTCTTTTTACCATTTTATTTATTCCTCCTTACAAAGGTGTTTTCTTTCCATAATCTCTTACTAAATGGACATTAGGGACTTTAAATTTTTTAAAGTCTTTAGTCATTTTCTTAACATCTTTAACTTTCATTCCCTCAAGAGATTTGAAAGATATGCCTTTTATTTTTACCATTTTAATCTATTTGAAATTTATTCCTTTTAATAGGATTTTCTTGAATCCCCTCTCTAATTTTTTTTGAGACTGCAATCTTTCTTGCTTGTCTGTCTCTTTCTTTTTGTAACTTCTTTTGAAGTTTACCGATTTTAATCGGTTTTAAATTGATGATGAATGCCATGATTATAAAAAAAATTGGAAGGGGTTTTACCCCCAACCAAATTTAAATAAATTGTTTTTAAACTTCTCTTCTTCCACCGAAAGCAAAGGCAGCAACCAAGATACCTATTACTAATCCAAGGAAGATTATCGTTCCAACTAAACCAACTAAAGATGTATAGTTACTGAATTCAGAAGTCATACTTTCTGTAGCGTCACATGCAGCAGATCCCCATGTGTAGGTGTAACTCATGTTAGTTGAGTTCCAGAATGTCAGATTACCAATAGATGCATTATCTGCAAATATTACATAATCAGTATCTAGTATCAAAGTATTACTTTGAACTCCACCAATATCAGATGTATTTATTACTGCTCCTGGGGCGAAATCAGCAAATTCACAACTGTTTACAATTGCTCCATTAACTTGAACAATTTCTGTACCTAATATAACAATTGTTTCATTTGTAACAGAAACTGAAGCAGTTCCAGCAAAAGTACTACCTAAAGTTACAAACAAGAAAATCGCAATAATAACCAATACTGCAACTAAAACCAATGTAAGTACAGCACCGAATGCTTGACTTAACTGAATTCCTTTTTTGTGTTCCATCTTTTTAAATTAGTTGGAATTAAACTCTCCTACCGCCAAATGCAAAGGATGCTACTAGAACACCGATTACAAGACCTAAGAAGATTATAGTTCCTACCAAACCAATCAGAGAGGTATAGTTAGCAAATTCAGTAACCATTGCGTCAGATGCATTTGCTTGTGCAGAATCTGCATCAAAACTAGCACTCAATGTTACAAACAAGAATATTGCGATAATAACTAAAACAGCTACTAGAACCAATGTTAACACTGCTCCAAAAGCTTGTGAAAGTTGAATACCTTTCTTAGGTTTCATATCTATCTTTCTTAATTCCATTCTAAAAAAACCTCCTTACAAGTATTGTCATCAGAATTAATTATCAAAAATAATATAACTACATTAATAAACGAAATATAATGAAACATTATGTTTCGTTACAAAAAGTAACTTTTCAATTAATAGTGTTATTAAATTTCTTTTAAGAATTTTTTAGCGATTATTTCTCCAGCTTCTAAATCACTAGGTTTTACACAATCATAGGTTGCTTCTTCAATTTGTTTTTTCTGTTGATCTAAAACTTTTCTAAGTTTTTCACCTATTCTTACAGTGTATTCTTGGATCATTTTATTCACGAGCCTTCGCTAATTTAATCCAGAATATTCCTAGAGATGTCATCAACACTAATAAGTAAATCCATTTCTGTGCCATCATTGCGAGTATTCCTAAAATTATAGATAAGATTGTTGCGGAGAAACTTGCAAATACAAATGCTCTACTTCCAGGTCTACCCTCTGCTAGAACTCCAATGAATTGTACAATCCAAATTACAAGAATCATTACTGGGAAAAATAATCCATCCGTTGCAGAGTTTGAAATCCATTGGAAAACACTAAGCATATCTCTAGTGTCAGTCACATTTGGAACTGGATAATAAGTTGGTTGGAAGACCAATTCAAGATACCTCCCTTAATTTATTTTCAAATTGTTTTATGTTCATTTCTTTTATCTCAAATTCCCAAAGTCTTAAAACTTTAAAACCATTTATTTTTTTTACCATTTTAGATCTTGCCCCTCGAAATTGAACTAATCCACGTCCAAACTATCAGCGTCGTTAAAACTGCTAAAGCAATTAAAAATGCTATTCTAACAACAGATGGATCAACTCCGAAATCTTCAGCAAAACTACCACTCATATCTCCGAATAAATCTAGTGTTTGGAATACCATTTGTATAACTGTGAATGTAGATTGGAATGCCACATCAAATGTACCTATAAAACTCAAACCATCTCCAGCGGCAGCGGCTTCTCTAGCAGTTTCAATCCTATCTGTTTGTTCAATTAGAGTATCATAATTACTTGAAAAATCTTCATTTGTTAATAATGTGGAATCATATTCATTAGAAATTCCTCCAATCATTAAAACAAATAATGCAACCATTCCACTAAACAAAATTCCAGCAATCACAAAATTTCTAGTTAAGAATGCTTTTTTATTTATGACCTTTAGGTTATGTATCATTTTTCCATCACCCATGTGAGTATAATTGCTACCGCAATTGTTCCAGTTACAAATACTCCTCCGAAGTTTATTATTCCAGTTAAATTAATTAAAAATACAGTTACTGTTATTGCCCATATTCCAGCAATCTCATTAAATTTGAACATAAAAGATGCAATTAAAATTAAGAACCATCCATAGAATAATCCTAGTAATCCAACTACAGAAGATAAAGTTTCTATTTGGAATGTAAACTGTTTGTCTAAACCTTCCCCATTACCTCTTGCTATAAATGAACTTGCAACATAAAATCCACTATTATTTCCAACATTACAACTTAATGTTGCAGAAAATAATGAAGAAGTTTCATTACAAATCACAGTATTATTTGAAGAATTAACTAAAGATTCTCGTATAACTAATAACCTAGATAGTGTAAGGTTTCCAGTATCATCTATGTAAACATAAGTTACAAAACCAGAAGTATCATTCCAAGTTAAATTAGAATCTAATCCAGTAATTTCATTTTGTGATTCCCATGGTTCTTCTAAAGTTGCCCCAGTATTAAATGTTAAAGTAAAAGGAGAAACTTCTGGAACTACTTTTTGTTGCCCAGTTTCTAATAATGTTTCTCCATCTTTTTTAATTATGAATTTATAATCAACAATTTCAGTTTCAAAAAAACCAATAGATTGACCATTATCATCAGTTCTTGCTATTTGTACTATTCTAAATACCCCTTCACCTGGATAAAATCTATGGATTTCAATTATTGCATCAGTAACTGGAAGTAAACTTTCATCTTGAACTTTTAAAATAAAACTTGTAGATGATGATGATTCTAATAGATACATAAAAATATCTTGTGAAGTATTCGTTATTAATTCATTATCCAAATAATAAAATCTATTTGTGTAATTTGTTAAAGTACTTGCATCATAATCTATTATTGCATCAGTTTTCATTGTAACATTTGGACTTAAACATAATTCAACTTGAGTTGCATTTTCTGAAATTGAATTATTTCTAACAACACTTCCCCCCCCTGTCCAAAATTCAAAAAAACCATTAAATGAGAAAGGAGTAATCCTATCTAATGATTGTTCATCGTGTGCTGTGAAATTTAGTGTTTGTGTTGGGAAAGTTGCATTACATGATTCCAAATGTATTCTTGTAACATTTTGTAATCTTGTTGAAGTTGTAATCGAACTTGAATCTGTTCCATTGAATATTACTAAATTCCAGAAGAAAGTTTTATTTTCTGTTTCCCCAGCAACAACTAATGGAATATCTATTGTATTAGAAATTGTGCAATTCCCAGAAGTACAAGATGCTTCTGAAGTAAAGTTAGTTCCATTGTAAGTTAATAATCCAGAGATAGATAAAACATCAATATCTGTTGTTAAATTTAACTCAAACATTTGTCTATCTGTTTCAAAAACTGTTGCATTGAAATCAACACCAGTTTCTAAGAAAGCATAAGTCCAAGAAGTCAATTCAGAATTCTCATTACCAATTGTGTCATTTGCATACATTGTTAGATTTTGTTGTCCAGCAACACTATTGAAAGTTGTAGTATTATCATTACAAGTTACAGTTGTATTTACACCATTATAATCAAACCAACAAGCATCTAAATTAATATCAATAATTGTCCAGTTTAAGAATAATGGATTTCCAATTGAATGAGATTCTATTTCACCAACTGGATCAGTAATAGTTATTGATGGTTCAATAGTATCGATTGTAAACGTTCTTGCAGTTCCATTTCCACAAGCATCAACATTACAAGATTGATAATTCCATGTGTGAATTCCATCTGCAATTATTTGTGTGAATTGATAATGATCTAAAATTCCAGTTGAGTTTGTTTCATTTCCAACATCATCAATAAATAAAGTTACATTAAGTGGAATTGCACCAGAGATTGTTCCATTAAAAGTTATTGATTGACTTGAACTATTAAAATTATCAATTGGCGAAACTAAAGTTACTGTTGGTGCTGGAGAAGCTAATCCTCTCCAAGATGCAAAAACTGCTCCATCTAAAACACCAGGAGTTCCATCTTCTAATGCTCTAACAGTTAATCCAACTTGTGCTGCAACAAATTCATCACTTGCTCCACCTTGCCAAGTTGCACCACTTAGTTGACCTTCAAAATCTTCTGTTAATCCTGTCCAAAGAATATCAGTATGTCCATGTGTTACTTCTGCATAACCAATTATTATTGAATTCTCTGGGGCGTCTATTGTTGTCGATGCACCCCCAGCCGCACTTGCAGTATCATTAACATTAGTTACATTTGTATCATAAACTGCCCAAATTCCAATTGCTTCCCTAGTATTTGAACCAGAAGAATTAACCCATATATCTGTAGTTGTTCCAGTTGGGAAATCTATTGCCCATAAACTTGCTTGCATAGTTCCATCATCTGGACTAATTGAAATTATTTCTGTTGCTTGTTCTGTTCCAACTGTTACAGAAGTAACAGTTCTAATAGATTGTCCAATAGTTATACCAATAACCAACATTCTATTTGCATCAGCAGTTCCTATTGATATTCCTGAATATAAAAAATTCTGAGTTCCAATTGCACTCTGTTGATTTGTTACAAATGTAACTGTAACCGTTTCAAAACTAGCATGTCTTTCTATCTTCTGTCCACCAACAGTCCAAACAACATCTATCTTATCTCTTGGTAATGTTTCAACTTCAAGCCCTAATCTAATATCTCCTTTTGGAACATCTTTAGAATCATAAGGCAACCAATTATATCTTGATAATGTTTTATTTGAAAATTCTTTCATCATAGTTCCATTAATATGTTCAACTTCAGAAGGCATGATTACATCATAATTTTCTTCACCCCAATAAACAAAACTATAATTCCTTTCAATTAATTTTTCAGTTTTTAAATCTGTAAATTCAATAGCACCTAAACCATCTTCATATAATTCTGAAAAATTAAAATCATAATACATAACAATCTGATTTCCAACTCCAACTTTAATTATTTCATCAACAGAAGAATGTGATTTTAATTCTATAGTTCCTAAGTCACTTCCGAACAAAGGAAGCCCCCAAACATTTTCTAATGTAACTTTCATATCATCATTTTCATATCTTAAAGAATTATCGAATTCAAAGGCAGAGATAGTCCCTAGCAAGAAGATTGATAAAAAGGTAAGCATTACTATTACTTTGATGCCTTTCGTTGATGTCTGTTCTTCTCTAGGGGTATTTTTATAAAATTTCATAGTGGATTCCTACCCTCACTACCTAAATTGGAAAATTTAGCAAAGATTATAATTATACTCAAAGCACCAACAGCCAAAGTTATTCCAACAATATTTTGCATAATTATTGTAATCAATCCTTGTGATGCTGCAGTATCTGCTAAGGCACTAGATGTTGCAACTTGTTCAAATGCATTTCCTATAAAAGTCCCTAAGAATAAAGTTATTCCTAAGAAAATTATATACAAGAATATGAATATTGGATGTGTTCTAACTAGAAAAGAACTAATCATCAATCCCATAATAAAACCAGTAAATAAAAATAGGAAACCTTTCTGCAAACCATTAACTCCCAATTCAGTTAATTCATCAATTGCATTAGCCCCTTCAGATGTACTATTCATTCCAGCTAGAAGTAACCCATCAGAAATCTCTGGAATTATAAAAGCCATAATCAATAACCCAATTGCAAATATAAAAACAGTTATTAGGAATATCAGCATATCTGGCAAATCGCCTTTCTTAAATCTTAACATTTCTTCCCCTCTTAAACCTAGTATTTACTTCAGAAAGATTTTGTTTTGGTTGTCTTATTTTAAAACCCCTAATCATTTTAGAAAAATTAGCTTGAGATAAATTACCAACACCAATCTTCTCTTGCATTTTCCTTCTCTCCTTTTCAAAAATATCCCTAAAGAATTTATTATCAACAGCTAAAGTTGTTACTTTTCTAATTGCCATTGATAGAATTAAGTAAAATAATAGTTAAATACATTATCTATTTGGAAGGACTTCATACACAGGTTTCCCTTGTGGAACAATCTCTTTAAACTTTTCAATCATTCCATTAATTGATTCTTGTGCTTTAGCATACATCTTTTGTTTCCTTGCTGAATTACTAACATTAAACCTATCAGTCCAACATTCTAAATGATAAAATGTTTCCCCCATTTCTTCCCCTCTATTAAAGTCAGTTAATCTAACCCAACGTTCTTTCTTTTCTATTATCTTTCCTTTACAAATTACACAGTTCATAGATATTTTACTCCAAAATATATTGTTAAACTAAAAACGAAGAACATAGTTAAATACATTACTAAAAGGTTTATGTCAAAAGAAATTCCTTTTTCTTTTGAATACAAAATCGGTAATACCTGATAAAAACTCTTAGGGTATTTTAACATGAATTTGAATAATTGCCAATGATCTAAATTATTCTTTGAAAAGAAATCTAATTTAAAATCCTTAACACTCCAAGCTTTATCCGTGTGAGCTAATTCATGTTCTAAAATTGGATCTAGTAATTTTGGATATTTTCTAAGATGTTTATTAATCTCAATGTACCATCCAAAGTTATTAGCTATTGAATGATCTACATAAACTATTTCCATTTTTTCTTATTAAGTTTTGTTTTCTTAATATGAATCTTCATGTGTTCATTATATTCTCTACTAACCCTATATTTTAAACCTGTTTTACCAATTGTTCTTTCAAAGAAACTACTGGAACTAAATTTCTTTGGACAATGTGGACATTCGTTTTCTTCTGTGATTTTCATTTTAATTTGGCATCTGTGTCCACAATGCAGCTATTCCAACAAACACAGCTACTAGAACAATAGCTATTGCAATAGGTGTTTGGAATTGTGCGAAGAAAGATTGAAGACTATAAGCTTTCTTTGCTGCAGCATCAAATGCAGTTTGCCATGCTTTACTTGCACCAGTATCACATTCCATATTCATTATGGCTTCTTTAACCATAGTGACTTCTCCAGTTTTATCATCAACATGTTTAACTTCCATCTCTTGGAAACTCTTAGGTAACACTGGTCTATAATCTAATGGAGATAATTGAATAACTGTAAGTAAATCAGATCCTTGTAAATATCTTTTAGGATCAAAAATTTGTAAAGCAATCTTTGGTTGGAAGAATCCTGGTCTTCTAATATAAACTACCCCTTGTTTTGAATTGAAAAAACCTTGTCCCCATTCACCATTAATTAATTTTCCATCACTTCTTGGTAATTTAATTTCAACTTTAAGATTCCATCTTTTCTTGTTCCATATAAAAAATCCTAATCCACCAACAAAAACTAAAGCAACCATTCCAACTACAAACAGAAGCATAATTAATCCAACTACACTTCCACTAGGAACTGCTCCAGAGAAAACATCACCAATACTTGCCATTACTTCTTAACCTCTATTTTAAAGTATTCTTCTTCTAATTCTTTGAGATTATTTCTCCTAATTAAATAAAACATAAAATCAATTAAATAACCAAAGAAGATTAATGGTAATAAAAAACTAAGAAATATTTTAGCTGTTTCAATTATATCTGCTACAAATTCAATTCCTAAAGCAGAATATCCTTGAGGTATTAATAATATAGTGAAAGCCAAAATTCCTAGAAACAACCATAGGAAAGGTAATCCCCAACTTCCATTCATCCAATTCTTAATCATTTCTACTTTCTGCCTATATTCAATTCTATCTAATTGCTTTAACTTATTGAATTTTTCTTTATCTATTTTCATCTTACCAGAACTTAAAATTGTCCATAAATTTATTTTCTTTTGAAGATGGATTTATTGTTTCATTCATCTTCATCATTCTAAATATCTTACGAGATTCTGCACCATTCAATGCTCTCTTAAAAACTGTAAAACAAGCATTCAAAACTATATGTGCAACACGATCATATTCTGGATAGTTCCCTTCAATACCATAAACTTCTGCGTTAACAACTAAATTTGTTTTTACCCAATCAGTAATAAGTTCCATTAGATTGTTCACTTCTTGTTCCTTGAAGTTACTCATAGAAGTATTTTGATTTAAGATACTTCCAAGATAAGAAATAAAATCTGATACCATTTCTTCTGAAACTTCTCCCCTAGTTTTTGAAACACTTGACCATTGTCCAAAAACATCTTTTTTTTCCCCCCTAATTCTATGTTCAATATCTGTTAGAAGATTTCCTGGATCAATTTGTGCTAGAATATTTGTAGCTTTCTGTTCCCTCATCTCATCAGCATACATAGAATTTGGATTATTTGCTATATCTTTATCTTGTTGCTCTCTAGCAAATTCTTGGTCATTTATAGCCATAATTAAAAATAGTCAAATTAGTTTATATACATCTATAAATCAAAACCCAGTTCTCAATCCTCTTATCTGTGTTGGAAGTATTCCAATATCTCTACCAAATATCTTGGTTGGAGTTGCTGGAGCTTCAATCTCTAAAACAATTCCAGTAAAACTTGGAGCAATTCTTTGTCTAGCTCTTTTTCTTTCACCAACACCTATGCCCTCTTCAAAGAAACTTAATCTTGGAAGTTTAAATGCTAATGGAGATATTGTTGGTTCTCCCCTAGCTCTAGGAATTCTTCCCCTAGCCCCTCTTCTTGGCGGTCTTAATTCTTGTAAAGTTAATTGTTTTGTTGCTAATTTCTGCCTTTGAGAAAGTTTTTGTCTTTGTTGAGTTCTTGTCAATAACTTAGTTTCAAATTTTTGTGCTAGTTTTGTATCTAATCGAACATCTAATCTAGTTTCAAACCTTTGCCCAATATCAAATTTAAATCCAGTTCCAACTCTTTCTAACCCCAATACATCTATTCTTGGTACAAGCCTTCCTGTTTCAAATTGATCTCTTTCTCTTCCTGTACGTACAGTTTCTCTTTGTTGAAATGGAGATAAACCCCTCTCAAAACCACGACCAAAATCAGAAACAAACCCACTATCGAAGTCAGTAATCCTACCAAGTTGCCCAGAAATACTCCTAGAAGATAAGCCAACGATTCCACCAACGGGAGATGGTTCTGCTGTTTTTAAAGCTGCTCTTGGACGTCTAGCCTTAGGTATAGGTTTAGGTGATTGAAAATCTAATTGAGTTGTTATTTCTTGTTGGAATGTTTTACTCAATGGGGTTTTTCTTCCACCAACTGGACGAAGAACTTGAACACCTAAATCATCTCCAAGAACTATTGGCTCACGAACTCTAAAAACAATTCCTGGAAGTTCTGGAGTTCTACCTCTAGCTCTAGCTAATGGTTTTGTTGTTTCTTTGAAAAGTACTCTTCCACCAAAAATATCTAACTCTGGAGTTGTTCCAATTTGTCTAAATTCAGATAATGTTTCAAATCTTGTTGTTCTTCTTCCAGCTTGTCTTGTTGGTAATAAATCTAAAGTTGAGGGTCTAGTTCCAACATCAACTCTTCCCAATTTGAAAGAAGTTAATTCTCCTAAATCAAATTCTCTGCCTTTCAAAACTCTTGGAACAAAATCTAATTTAACAGGTCTTCCACCAGTTCCCAATTCAGCAGTTCTTTGAAATAAAAATTGATCTACTCTTGGTAATCCAGAAATAGCCTCAGGAGATACTGGTCTAGCAGTTCCAGTTAAAATGTCTAATTGCCCAACTCTTCCACCCCTAGTTGTCAATGTTGTTACAGGAGTTCCTTCTAATGATGGAAAGCTAATTGTTCTTTCAAGTTTTAATGGTTCAACTCTTCCGAACAACAATCCCCCTTCTCTTGTCTGAACTAAAGTTGGTGGTCTTACTTCTGTTGTAATTTCAAACTTAGAAATTACAATTTGTTTTCCAGAAGGTAAAACAACAGGTTGTTGGAACTCAGTAAAAAAAGGATCTCTTACTCTTCTTAAAGGAATTTTTGTTATTGGTTTAAGAGGTACTTTAACTCCAGCAAGTGAAAGAAATAATGCAGATTGTAATTGTGTTCCAACTCCACCTCCAGGAACTCCAGGAGGTAATGGTTCTAAACCAAAAGTTGTTCTTAAACCCCTTACAGCTCTTTCCCTAATTGTTTCTCTTTCTGGTAAAGGAGTAAATAAATCTCCACTTGGAGTCGGAGCTTCAAATTTTAAATCTATAACTCCACCTCTTTCTAAACTTTGTAATTGCTCAAGCTCTAATCCAGATATGGGAACTGTTTGTAAACCAGTCTCAAATCCAGTTAATTTTCCCCCAGTAAATACTGGTGTACCAATTTTAAATAATTCAGTTTGTTGTGTAAAGAATTTTTGTTCACCAATCCCAAATTGAAAACCAGCACGTTCTTGTTCAGTTTCTAATCCTAGTGGACTTCTACCAGTCAAAGCTAATTGCTCTCCTCTTTGAAATTGCTCTGCTTTACTAATTTCTGTCCTTAATGGATCAGCCCTAGCAGATTCAGAGATTACTTGTTGTCTGGATTCCTTAAGTTGTTTCCTTGCTAAAGAAATTTGAGACAAACCTCTAGCCCTTAATGTTTTCTTTTCTTGCTTAATTTGTTTAGCTCTTTCTTGAACTCCCCCAGCTCCAACTTCACCAGCTAATAGAAATTGCCTTTTAGTTGTTAATGGAAGTGGAGTTGTTTCTTCAACAATTCTTCTTTCTTCCTCAGAAACTCTAACTTCTTGTGTGGAAATTCTTTGTCTTTGTTCTTCTAAAGATTGTTCAAAAGAAGAAAGTTCAGTTCTTCTTTGTTGCAAGATTTCTTGTATTGAAACCATTATTAGATCAAGATAAATAATAGTTAAATACATTATCTAAATTAGTAATGTTTATTAATTATTTTCAATTAAAAAAAACATGGAAGAAGAGACCTGGAACATGGCTACGGCAACATTGAAAAGATTTGATATGTTGTTAAAGCAAAGTTCAATGATGGCTCAAACAGGAAACCTTATTGGATGGTTTAGAGTTCTTATGGATCTAAGAAGAAATATTTATCCTTTCGTTCCAGATAAAGAATGGGGAGAAATTGAATTGAAATTTAAATCATTACCAAACAATTGGAGACTTACAAATCTTCAAGTTAATCCAGATCACTATGCAACTGTGCATCAAACCTTTGATGAAATCTATATGGATTATCTAAAAGTTATGAAATCAAAAGGATTGTTAATGCCTAAATCACTAGACACAAGTAAAGCAGTTCTAAATATGTAAATGAAAATTTTAGAAAAACGTTATCCACTTGGAACTATTCCAAAGCAACAAACTGATGGAAGATATATTAATGAAACCCTTCATCAAAATATAAAACTTCTTGCAAAAAATATTACCAAAGATATGACTTACTTAGGAATAATAACTTCTTCAACGTTAGAAGTTGGAACTGGGAAATCTGTATTTGTGCAGCAAATATGTGAAGCTTATTTGGAAGAAGTTAGAAGTCTCCATAAAATAGATAATCTTTTGACAATGAATAATGTTGTATTCAAACCAAGAGATATTATTGAAAGAAGTTTTAAAGTTCCAAGATATTCTGTAATCATTTGTGATGAGTGGGAAGACTTACATTACTTATCTGAACTTGGAAAAACATTGAGACAATTCTTTAGAAAATGTAGACAGTTGAATTTATTTATTCTAGTTATCATTCCTAACTTTTTTCAGTTGCCAATGAGTTATGCTATTTCAAGAAGTGTATTCTTAATTGATGTTCAGTTCAAAGGAGAGTTTGATAGGGGATATTTTTCTTTTTATGATTTTAAGAAAAAAAAGAATCTTTATATTCGTGGAAGAAAAACCCAGGACTATGAATGTATCAAACCAAACTTTACTGGAAGATTTGTTGATGGTTATGTTGTGAATGAAAAAGAATATAGGGAAGCGAAGATGAAAGATTTAGAAGATCAAGAGAACTTAGAAAAGAAATCAGAGTTTAATCCTAGAGAACTTACAAAAGAATTGTTTTATAAGGTATATCATAATCTGAAGGGTGTAACAATGGTTAATTTGGCGGGAGCATTTGGAATAAGTTCAAGAACTGCTGATAGGTATGTTGCTTCTATTAAAGAAAAAATAAAAAATTCTGAAAACTCGACTTCCGTCATTTCGCCGCACATTATTGTTTATCCTACGGACGGGGAAAAAAATAATTCCAACCCAGAGCCAGTAAAACCACAATTAAACCCCATAGATATAGGGCAATGAACAACCTATTGATTGTTTCATTATTAGTATTTGGATTTATTCTTTGGAAGTTTTTGTTGCAACCAATAATGAATGAAGGAGAACCAATAGAACCTCCAAAAGATTACAAGACACTAGGGGAACAAATAGAAGAAGCAACAAAGACTAGCACGGATCTTTAGTCAACTAGAAAAAAGAAACGAGTTCTTCTCTGTAATATATAGCCAACAAGATCTGAAGCCTTGTCTCTCGGATGTTCTACAAAATCAACTTCATTGAATTTCAAAAGTACTTTTAAGATATGAGAAACCTTTATGGGATCATAACCAATCCCATCAGCAATTTGTTTTCTAGTAACTGGCTCTTCACACTTTTTTAAAAAGTTAACAATTTCTGCAGCTCCGATATTTTATCACCCCTCATTTTTTTATCCGTCCACTTCTTTTTGTTTATAATCATCTAAGGTAATTGTTGTGTATTCAAAATCATTATTAAAACAAGTGCAAGAATTAAATTCGTGTTTGTCCATCCCATATAATATAGGATCGTTTCTAATCTCTTCAATATTTTTTGCTAAAAGTATTATTGCTATAATAAATAGAATCATACCTAAGTACAACCCAACCATCATTATCAGTCTATATGTTTCTTCTTTCATTTTCATGTAAATATTGCCCCTAGAGCAAAACCAATTAACATAGGTAACCAATGTTCTGCCATGTATTTTATTATTTGTTCTATCATTTTATTTTGTTAGTATGTTCCATACTATTTTTATTATGGCATATCCCATAATTATCTGCACTCCAATCCAAGGAGTTCTTAAGCCAAGTGAAAAAATAACTGCAATAAATACACAGATGGCAAAAGCTTTACCAAAACCTAACATTACAAACCACCTGTTAGCTCTTTGAATTTATTCTCCATTCTTGTTAATGATTCTTCAATTGTTAAATAGTTTGTTTTAACTCCTGTTTCTTCATCCACTGAGCTTCTAACAGATTGAACTGGAAGTTCTTTTAGAACCAAATATTCTTCTTCTGGTTCTTGTTTCTTTACAGCTTTCTTTCCTGATTTTTTCTTTACAGGTTTTTCTTCTTCCTCTTCTTCTTCCTCTTCTACATCAAAATCTTCTTCAAATCCCATTATTGTTTTACCTCCTTACATTTCAGTTTAACTTTATAATAATTCATAAACATTTGATGTTTTTCTCCTTTATAGATGTTTGTGTTTTGTTTATATTTAAGTGTCATTTTGTGATTATGAAATGCCCTAAAAAAATTAATTGGGCAGTAATTATAAAATTTTAAATTGTATCTGTTTGTGTTATATCAATAAAAGGTATTGCCCCACCAGTAACTTTTGGTAAAACGCCGTCCCATTTTTCTATTGCTTGTCTTTGAACTTCTATTTCTCTAAGTTTGATTAGATCAGATGTTATCTCTGATTTCTGAAGTCTTAATGCTTCAGCTTCTGCTTGAGCTTGTGTAATCCTCTGTTCTTTTTCAATTATTATTCTTTCTAAATCTCTTTCTGCTTTAAGTTTCAATTGTTCTGCTTTAACTTTTGATTCAATTGCGTCATTGAAGGTTGCACTAAAATCAAAATTAACAATAGAAATTTCTTCTACAACAAATCCTCTATCAATTAATCTAGCTCTCATCAATTCTTTTATTTTTTCTTTAACTTCTGGTCTTTTAGTTATTAATTCTTCAGCTGTAAATTCAGCAGTAGTTGCTTTAACAACTTCTTGAATTGCTGGTTGAATTATTCTATCTTGATAAGCTAAACCAATTGTTTGATATATCTCTGGTGTTCTTTCTCCATTTATACGATAGTTGACTGCAATCTTTGTTGAAACTATCTGTAAATCTTTAGAAGCAGAACTTGCATCCACTTCATACTTTTGAGTTTTAATATCCATCTTAACAATTTTTTGTGCAAAAGGTATTTTAAAATGTAATCCTTCTGTTTTAGCAATCTCATCTGGATTACCAAATGTTAATAAAACTCCCCTCTCTCCTGCTGATACTATATAAAATGAACTAAAGAAAAGTATTAATCCAAATAAAGTTAAAAAACCATATAGTGCAAACTTTGAGATCATCTTGATATCAAGTTCATCATCCATTCTCATTATTATTTCTTCCCCCTTTCACTTGTTTGATTATTCTTCACGTTTCAAACCTCCAGCAATCATTATTATTGTAGCTATATTGAAAGTAATGTAAAACATAATTCCAACAGTTAGTGGATCTAATGTTCCAATTTCAACCTTTTGGGCTGCTTTGATTCCGAAAACTGTTAAGATTGTAAGTACGTGGATTATTTGAAGAACAATTCCTGTCCATAAAAATATTTTTTTCATCTCTTTTTTAGCCCCCTTTCATAATTGTATCTTATTAAGATTGTGTAAATTCCTCCAAGAACAAATATAATTCCACCAGCTAAGCCCACAATGATTTCCATACCTTTAAAATATAAAACTGAAACTGAAAATGCCACAATAAATACAAACCAACAAACTATAACTTGTAATATTATATTTGGATATTCTTTCATTCTCGCACCTCTTCCATTATCCTATTTAGTTGTTCAACACTTTCTTTTAATTTTTGATAATTTGTTGGAGTAGATAACAATTCCTTGTTATCCATAATTCTCTGGGAAATAGTTTTTAAATTATAAACAGTCCCTAATAGAATCATATTTTCAAACCCCATCTTCTTATTGATGTTAATCATTTTCATAAGTTTGTATTGATTCATTTGTCCAATTAAATCTTTATGAGTAATTATACCATCTCTAAGAAGTTGTGCAATCTTTAATTGTGCTTCTTCTGTTTGAAGTTCTTTTGGAAGATTTGCTAATAAGAAAACTTGTGAATTATTTAATTTTCCTTGCTCTTGTAAATCCCTAACTTCTTGTGAAACATTTGAGAATTTTAACAATGGTCTTATCTTTTCCTTGTGTTGTTCCAAACCTCTTTCATTTTCTAAATCAGTTATGTTATATTCTTTGTTGTCTTCTTTCCTAATATCATAAATCTGTTTAAGCAAATCATAAGAATTTTGTAAATATGAATCTTGGATATAATTAAATTGTTTTATTAAAGATTTAACTTTTAAATCAGATGAACATTCACAATCTACTTCTTGACAAATATTGCAAAGCCAAGTCATTCTTGCACCTCTTTCAGTTTGTATTGTAAAATTCCAACCGAAAACATTAAAACGATCATTGCTAAATTGAACCAATAATAATGTCTAAATTCAGAACCTATCAGATACAAATCTAAATTCCCAGGAACAAAAATTAATAACAACCATAAATCGTGCTTTTTATATTTTAATTTCATTCAAAATCTCCGATTACGGAAATAAAGATCTCCCAGGAGTTCTCTAATTGCTCTCATGTCCTTTTCTGAAAAGACATCAGCACTTCCATAGTGTTTAATGTAAGTATCATAATCGTGTCCTAACCTAGTACATATCTCAGCCAGATCAATTCCTAGGGCTTTTAAGTACATCCCATGTGTTTTTCTAATATTATGTGAGGAAAAGTTAGTCCAATCCTTAATACCTAGTTCTTCAAGCTTCCTTTTCATCAATTGATTGTAACCAGCTTGAGTTATATCAAACAAATATCCTTCTGGATTTTTATCTTTACAGAACTTTTTCATCTTTTTTGAAAAATGTGAAGGTAATGAAATAGTTCTTGGTTTTCCAACCTTTTCTCCTTTCTTTGCTTTTGTTTTTGTTTTCCAGAATCTTAGGTTATTTCTTTCAAAATCAAAGTCAACTGGTCTAACATGCATAAGTTCATCAAATCTTCCACCTGTGTGAAATTGTAATTCATAAAGAAGTCTGTTTTTGATTTTTGGTTTGTCTATTGATTTTAAGAATAGCTTCCATTCATCTGGAAAGAAGAATCTGTTTATGTCTTTAATTTGTTGGTTCATTTTCGTACCTCTCTCAACCAAAGTTTTTTTCCATATTCCAAACAATTTCCCCACTTATCAAGATTTAAACAATTTGTTTTTATTTTAATAATTTCTAAATATTCTGGTAAAACTATATTATCACATTCAACTCTCCATTTACCAAATATTACATAGGAATCAGTTAGTTCATTATAACCTTTTTCAACACAATAATTGTTTAGTTCTACTTCTCTATCTTGTACAACTTCCAAAGTTAGTGAAAAAGTTATTCCTAAAATAACAAATAAACCTATTCCAATAATAATCATTTGTTCTGTCTCTTTTGATAATTCTTGTTTTTTCATTTTCTCTCCTTCTTAATCTCATCTAATTCAACAATTGTTCCTAAAACAATACTCATAACTAACCATATCCTAAATGAAAGAAAAATAGTATCCATATTCCAAATCAAAAAATGACCTAAAGAAAATAATATTCCTAACAAAATAAATGAATAAAAATAATTTTCTGAAATTGAATATTTTCTTTGTTTCTTTTTTGCCATGTTAATTATAAACTCTTTATGAAAAACTTGTTTATAAACTTAATGTTTTTGTTTATATCTATCTTAAAAGATGAACTAATTTAAGAATCAATATAACACATATATTTAAGAATATATAATACAATCTCTATATTAAAATGAAATCTAAAATATTCCTCAGTGTTCTGATTGGTGTTTTTTGCCTAAGTTTCGTTATGGCTGCATGGGTTTTTGAATATAATAATACTGTGGAAGGGGAGATTCCTAATGGTGGGAATAAATTACAAGTTACTACTGAACTATCAGATTTCTTTTTGAATGTTTCTAATGGAAATTTAACTAATACTCAAAATTTAACATTAGATAGTTCAAAAGATGATACAATAATGCGTGTTTATATTGATGTGAATAAAACTCTTACAGAGGTAGGATGCCCAGATTATCAAAATGATTGTTCAGTTGATTTTGGTTATCAAAATGGAACACAATTACCTAATGCAAGTTATATAACAATTTACAAAGGGATAAATGAGTATCAATTAGAAACTATTTGTGTGCCTTTGAGTTGTGGACAAAATATAAGCACTGAGATAACTATTGAAGAAGATTAAACTTAAACATTTCTAATTATTAAGTGGTTACTAATATTTATAAATAAGTTTTTGATAGTTAAGAAATGGGGGATGAAAAAAGATGGAAGGATGGAATGGGAAGCATGTTTTTATTAGATTAAAAAGCGGAAGAGTTTATTCTGGAACAATTGTTGAAGTTGATCTATCAGCTAAGCCGTTAATATTTATTTCCATAATTGATAAGTTTGGAAAAAATGTTATGATTTGTCAATCTGAAATTGATGTTATGCAAGAGGAGGAATTGAGATGAACATCTGGATGCATAAATGTAAGGAATGTAAAAGATTAATTGATTTTCAAGAATGTCCATATTGTAGGGAATTAAAAAAGAGGGAGATTGATGGAAAAAGAAAAAGTTAATGATGAAGATTATAATAATTATGTAAAAGAATTCAAGAAACAAGAACTAAAAAAAGAT
>SDBU01001860.1_pt1 | contig 29117 bp, 23 predicted proteins | sample 2277071 | NCBI WGS metagenome assembly SDBU01 (sample SAMN10397929, study PRJNA504765) | marine sediment metagenome | isolation source: marine sediment core GS08_GC12, 126 cmbsf | place: Arctic Ocean: Gakkel Ridge, Loki's castle | collected 2008 | reverse complement strand
GCTTCGCTCCTGTCAAAGAACGTAAATCGTCTCCATGACAGAAGTTATCGAACACGACCGGCCATTTTCTTGAGCTTACTTTGCGCTGTAGTGTTAAGACCTTTTTGGTTGCGGCCAAAGGCCGCTTTGGGCGTTTGCTGGGCGGATTTGTGTATAACAACCCTGCTGGACCTACAGCGATTTGCGTTCCTGCGTACGGGAGCGCAAATAATCCCCGGCTCGGCCCGGGCGCTTGCGCTCGTTTTTGCAGCGCCTTGGGATGGGACACGGAGAGTGTGCCGGCGGGATCCAGGCGAGCGACTAAATAGAAGCTCGCACAAGGGAAACTGGCGAATCGGGCGGAGGCTTCGCCCTATGATGAGGGGCAATGCGTCAACAGCGGTCCTTGAGGCACATAAAGCATTGCTGTACAGCAGACCCCGCGCAACGCGCCAGATGGCCAGTTTCCCTATTGTGTGTAGCTATTTAGGCGGTGAAATTCGCGGCGACCGTTTGAACTCAACAGGTTGTGAGTTACAATCGGGTAACATAAGTTGAGACACCGGGGGAAGGGAGTCTCACCCGGCTTGGGCACGCGACCGCCTCAGGCGCCACGGAGGTGAGCCCGTGTCGCTCTCAGGATGGTAACAGCCGGTAGCGACATAAGAGCCGCACCAGCAGGAGGACAACGGTGGCGTGCTGTTGGCCGCTACTTGAAACAAGATCCCTCAACGGCTAGGAGCCGGGACGGGGTGGCAAAGTGCGGACCGGTCGGGAACAGCGCCTCTAGTTCCCCTTCCGACCGGTCGCACAAGCTAGCGCGGGCGTGGCCCTGCGCCGGGCACACGCCCGGGCTATGTTGATTATAGGCCCGCTCTTCTCGGGCGTTGACGTACGGCGTATTGCGGTAGCAACCCCATCGGGTTTTTGAACTCGTAGCGGTGTATATTTCGCGTGGCGGTCTACTGATGCGTGTGGGCTGGTGAAGTGTGCCGTCTTCGTGACACGCAAGCCGTTCGTTTGTTCTTTTTGCGTGCGGTGACGCCCACTGGTACGGGGTAACCTGTCGGTGGGTTTTCGGACGGGCTTCGGTGCGCGAGTGCGCGGGCCCCCAATGCAAGGTCGGGTTCTGCGTACGCGGATATCCCGGGGCGATGACGAGGCCCTTGATGCTTAACAGTCGAGGGCCTGCAAGATCATAAGCTCTTATTTGCCAATCGGTTACGCCAACAAATGGCCCGCAACCGACGGGGACGGAGTCTGCCGGGACTCGGCTGCACATCTGAAAACCGACTGGCCTGACGCGGCTTCACTTCCGTGGCCGCGGGACGTTTTCGAACAGGCACCAGCCTTGGGACTCGCACACGGCAACCGGCGGGGCAGACTAGCAGGCCACATGCATCAGTGGTAGGCACAATCGCATGCAATCGGTTAGCTGGTATCTGCGGCGCCTAAGCTCTATGTCACCGGGGGAGGTGGTGTGGCGACTCGGCTGCAAGTGCCAGGATGCGACCGACCGGCTATTCATCCGTCGGCGGTTCCGACCGCACCCGCTGTCCCGTATCGTCGACGTCGGGCCGGGTGAGTCGGCGACCGTGCCCGATGTGCTCGGTGCCCATCTGCGGCGCCACGACTTTGGCTTCACGCCCGATGTAGCCCGGCGCTGGCAGGCATCGTTGGTCGCCATAGCTGATCGGATCGCCAGCCATCACCTCGACCTGTTCGATCTGCATGACCATCACCTTGGCAACGACATCGACTGGAACTACGAGTACAAGGCGAAGAAGTCCACGCCGATGCGGGTGGCCTCTACCATAGACTACCGGGATTACGCAAGCACCGGCGACTGCAAGTTCGCGTGGGAGCCGAGCAGGCATCATCAACTGGTTGTGCTGGGGCGGGCCTATCGCGTGACAGGCGACCAGCGCTACGCCGCGGCCCTGGTCGAGCAACTTGATAGTTGGATCTGCCAGTGTCCTTTCGGGATGGGGATGCAGTGGCGAAGTCCGTTGGAGCTGGCGATCCGCCTGATCAACTGGGTTTGGGCGCTGGCGCTGATCGACGACTCGGCTGCGATGACGCCCGATTGGCGCGCCCGTTTCTATCAGGTCGTGCATCAACATATACGCGTGATCACGCGGAAGTACTCGCGCTTCTCGTCGGCGAACAACCACCTGATCGGCGAGGCCGCCGGCGTATTCGTCGCCTGCAGCTACTTCGCGGGTTTGAAACACTCAGCGCACACGCGGGCGCAGAGTCGCGAGATCCTGCTGCGTGAGATTGTCCGTCAGACGTATCCCGACGGCGGCACACGCGAGCAGGCGACCGGCTACCACCTGTTCGTGCTGCAGTTCTTCGTGCTGGCGGGAATGGTCGCCCGCAACGGTGGGGATGATCTGACACCGGCGTATTGGAGCCGGCTCGAAAAGATTTTCGAGTTCGCGGCGGCGCTAAGCGAGAGCGGCGACGCGCTTCCGATGATTGGTGATGCCGATGACGGCTATGTGATCGATCTGGGGGGCAGGGACAACGAAGTGGCTACGTGGTTGTCCGTCGGGGCAACACTCTTCGAGCGATCCGAGTTCAAAGCCCTGGCGGGCGGGTTTGGCGAGGCGGCGCTCTGGCTGCTGGGGCCGGAGGGGCGCGAGCGGTATGATCGGATTGACCAAGCGCCGGTACCGACGCCGATCTGCTCACGAGCGCTGCCGGACTCGGGGTATTACCTGCTCCAGCGCGGGCACCGCGGCGCGTCCGATCGGATCAGCGTTGTGTTTGACGCCGGCGAGCTGGGCTTCCTATCGATCGCCGCCCACGGTCACGCGGACGCGTTGAGTGTCATCCTGCGCATCGCGGGGCGTGATGTTCTGATCGATCCCGGAACATACGATTATTTTACGTACCCACCGTGGCGGGAGTACTTCCGCAGCACCGGCGCGCACAACACTGTGGTGATCGATGACACGGGTCAGTCACAGATGCTCGGCACATTTCTGTGGGGGAGACGGGCACAGTGCCGCAAGGTCGAATGGCAACCAACGGCGCGGGGCGGCACCGTGAGCGCCGAGCACGACGGCTATACCGGCTTCAGCGACCCGGTCATTCATCGACGAACCGTAACGCTGGCTGACGACGCGGACGAACTCACAATCCGCGATGAGATACGCGCGCGGGGTCGGCATGAAGTGGCGATCTGCTGGCACCTAGCGGAGCATTGTCAGGTGGAAGTGCGGGGCCCGGGTACGTTCGAGGTGGACTACGGCTGCGGCGTGTTGACTATGGTCACAGATGCGGCGCTCTGTGTTTCGGTGCTGCGTGGAAGCGAGGTGCCGATCGGCGGATGGGTTAGTCGCGGCTACCACCGCAAGGTTCCCGCTACCACGCTGGTCGGGCGGTGTACGAGTGACGGAGTTCTGTCACTGACAACTCGCCTGCTGATCCGCACGCAGGATCAGGCCAGCGGTTTGACCGTGAAGAGTATCATAGCGGGGCGAGAGGACCAGCTACTCACAAAGACATCCAATCCGGCTGGCGGACACGGGTCGTCCCAGCCGCTCGGGTCCGCGCGAACCGAGCTTATAGAACCGGTCGTGGGTGACCTCTTCGGTTCCGACGCCGCTGCCAAGAGCCGTGGGGTTCAACCCGCGCGGTCGTCCGCGCAGGCTGAAGCCTGCCGCTCGCGTGCGGCTTCGGGGGACCTAGTGGGGGAGATCGTGCAGGACCTGCGCTCGCTGGCGATCGACGGCCTTACACGCATGTACCTGCCCGAGCGGCACCGGTTCGCCTACACGCTCCGGTGGAATGGCGGCACCGTCCGCCTGTCGGGCACAAGCCGCCGCTACACGGCGATCGTGCTCATCGGCTTGGCTGCCCAGGAGCAGCACGTTAGCGCTAAGGTCGTGCGCGGTAAGACGGCGACGAGCGTGTGCGGGCATTTGCTCGACGCTCTGTCTGAAATGCACAATATGGGTGACGTCGCCTTGACGCTCTGGGCGGCGGGGGCGCTACGCCACCCCGACGCGCACCGGGCGCTCGAGCGACTGCACGAACTGAAGCCGGCGGAAGCGCTTCATCCCACCGTGGAGCTTGCTTGGGCGCTGACGGCCTTGACGGTCCATCACGACTTCGTGACCGATCCAAGCTTGACCGACCAGGTGGCGGGACGGCTTCTGGCGTCGTTCAACGCTCGTTCGGAACTCTTCCCACATTGGCCCGACGGCGCCGGCGCGTCAAGTTGGCGGCGTCATGTCACCTGCTTCGCGGACTGGGTCTACCCAGTCCAGGCCTTATCGCATTATTACAGGGCCACCGGCGATCAGCAGGCGATCAATATGGCCAAGGGCAGCGCGGCGCGCATGTGCGGGTTGCAGGGTGAGGCGGGGCAGTGGTGGTGGCATTTTGACGTGCGGACCGGCGCGGTGATCGAACGCTATCCGGTCTACGCGGTGCATCAGGATTCGATGGCACCAATGGCGTTGTTCGCGCTGCAGGACGTCAGTGGGGTTGATCACACTGAGGCCGTCCGTCGAGGGTTGATCTGGCTGATCCAGTCGCCGGAGCTTAGGCGTTCGTTGATCGATCGCAACGCGGGTTTGATCTGGCGGAAGGTGGCCCGGCGCGAGCCGCGCAAGCTGACGCGGGCTGTCCAGGCGCTGGCCAGCCGGCTGCACCCGCCCCTGCGCGTCCCGCGCATGGGGTTGCTGTTCGCCCCGCGCGCCGTTGACTACGAGTGCCGACCTTATCACCTGGGCTGGGTGCTCTACGCGTTCTCCGATGCCCGGGTGCGGAGCTGGTCCGCTGCTGGAGGCGGAGCATGAGAGACGATTCGCGTTGCTGGCCGGTGCAACAGCTTCTAGGCGTCCCCATCGACGCGCTGACGATGGATGAGGCGTTTTCGATCGTCGGTGATACGATCGACCGCAAGGGGCGGCTGCTTATTGGCGTCGTGAACGCGGCCAAGCTCGTGAACATGCGGCGCGATCACACGTTACGCGGCGCGGTGCTCAGCGCCGACATCATCATGGCAGACGGCATGGCTGTAGTGTGGGCGTCGCGCCTGCTGCATCGTCCGTTGCCGGAGCGTGTGGCGGGTATCGACCTGATGCATGGGATGCTGCGCCGGGGCAGCGAGCGGCACTACCGCGTCTACTGTTTGGGCGCGACCGACGAGGTGCTTCAAATGGCGGTGTCGCGCGTGCGCGAGCTCTACCCGGGTGTGGTGATCGCTGGGCAGCGGAACGGTTACTTTCGCCCCGATGAAGAGCCGGAAATCATCGCGGCGATTCGGGAGGCTGAGGCAGACATACTCTTTGTCGGCATGAGCCCGCCGAAGAAAGAGGTATTCCTGGCCCGTTGGTCGGCGACGTTGAACGTACCTGTCTGCCACGGCGTGGGCGGGGCTTTCGATGTGCTGGCCGGCAAGGCCCGCCGCGCCCCCGAGCGCTGGCAGCGCCTCGGGCTCGAGTGGCTCTACCGCGTCAAGCAGGAACCGCATCGGTTGTGGTGGCGTTACTTGGTTACGAACACTATCTTCTGCGGTATGGTACTGGCAGAGATGCTGCGTTGGCCCAGGCGATCCAAGCTGGCGTCGGAGAAAACCGCTCGTGGCTAATCAGCGGTAGGGCTCATCGGGTGGAAGTGGAACTGATCACGAATCGCCAGCGGCTGGAACTTCTGGAGCGCGAATGGAACGCGCTTCTTAGTGACAGCCGGGCGGATACGATCTTTCTGACTTGGGAGTGGATTTCCGCGTGGTTGGATACCCTAGCCGCCGATATCCAACCGGCTGTCCTTGTCGCCCGCGACGCGTCGGCCAGTCTCTGCGGCATCGCGCCGTTCTATCGGACGAAGTTCACGCTGGCGAAGCTGATTCGTCACCGCTGGCTCCGTGTCCTAGGTGATGCAGACAGCGGTTCGGAGTACGGGAACATCATCACCCGCTACGATGCCGAGCAGGAAGCGACCCAAGCCATCCTCCACTACCTGAGGCGACAGCGCCGACTCTGGGATGCCCTGTGGTTGCCCAACATGGGACCGTCGGGAGACCCATGGAAACGGTTGGAGGCGGCTGCCGGTGAGGCGGGTCTTCTGGTTCGCTCTCGCGGCACCGAGTTCGCCCGTATCAACCTTCCGGATTCGTTCGCTGCATACCTGCGAAGTCTCCCGCGCAAAATCAGGTACCAGATGCGACGCGGCGTCGAACGCGTCGAAGGCGATTTTGCGGCCGTGCTCGTATCCTGTGAGCGAGGGGACCAGTTGGATCGATTCCTGGACGATCTTTTTCGGCTCCATCAAGCCCGCTGGAACGAGCTCGGGGAGCCGGGGAGCTTCTCGAAGCCACAGAAGCGGGCTTTTTACCGCGCGTTCAGTCGACGGATGCTGAATCGCGGGTGGCTGAGGTTGGACGCGTTGCACGTGGACGGCCGGGCGGTCGCGGGGCAGATCGGCTTCGCCTACCAGGGAGCTTTCTATGAGCTCCAGCGGGGGCTCGACACGGGCCTTCCGAACGTGCCTGCCGGTTGGGGGGCCGCCCTCCGTTGTATGGTCGTTCGGCGGTGTGTTGAGGAGGGCATTGCCACGTACGACTTCCTCGGGGGCTACAGTAACGACAAGCGACGGGCGGGTGCGGAGCGTGCCTGCGGGCGTGACTTGCTGCTCGTTCGGCCGTCGCTGCGTAACGACGTATTGTTTAAGTCCAATGCCTGGCCCACGGGCCGCTATCTAAGGGAGAAGCGTCCGGGTGTCGCGTCGTGAGCCATGCGATAAGCAAGCGCCGGTCATCCAGTGTTTGGACAAGCAAGCTATGCCGAAGAACATCATCATAGTCGGGGCGCCGCGTTCGGGTACAAGCCTGACCGCTGCCATCTTTGCGCGAAAAGGATACTTCATTGGTAAGATCGAAAGGGCCTCCATTCGTGAGGGTGACGACAACAATCCATTCGGGTACTTCGAGGCAGACGACCTGATCAGCAACAACGTCGAGGTTCTTCGCCGTGCTGGGTTCACTTTTCATAACACCTGGAAACACGCAATGATATCGGAGCGGTCGATCGCCCGGCTCGCGGATCTTTTGCCTTCAAGAGAACATCGTGACTATGTGACGTCCTATCAGGTTCGAGCACCTTGGGTGTGGAAGGACCCACGGCTGTGTTTCACCCTGCCGTATTGGTGGAAACTCATGGATCCGCGTACGACCGGAGTCCTGCTGGTACGACGTGATGAAGCTGAAGTCTATCGGAGCTTTCTTCGCATGGGTTGGTGTGATGACGCACGTCCGGCGCGCGAGCGATGCCGAGCGCGAATCGAGCGGCATGTGCGCGCTGCGAAGGAAGCGATAGCGCGGCTTTCCATACCGCACATAACCGTCGATTACGCGGACTTCCTCGATCGACCAGATGAAGTCGCGCCACGTCTGGCTGAAATGTGTGGTCTCGACCTGGCGGCAACCGATCTGAATGTCCGCACGGATCTGAATCATAGCTCGCCACGAGGTCGTTTTTCGGCTTTGTTGCGCCGCAGTGTCGACCGCGGTGTTTTTCGTCGCTCGAAGGTACTTCGTCGATTCCTGCCGGATTGGGTCTTGGCCACGGTGTTTCCGGAGAAGAAGTATCTGGCAAAGCGCGGTCGGCACAAGCAGTGCTAGCCATGTGGACAGGCAGGCGGACGGTAAGGAAGAGAGGTCAGGCGATTCATGAAGGAGAAACCCCACACTATCCCGGTTGTGCTTACGATCGACACCGAGCCCGATGACGCCTGGACGGGAAACCTGGCGATTCGCCTGGGGAGACGGATGGGACTATGCGGCGTAAGGGGAATACTTGTGGAGTTCAAGGTAGAGTATGTTCTCGTACTGGCGCGGAGGCAACAGCTCAAGTGGTGAGCGCAAACGTTGTGGCACCGTAACTCCATGTTGGAGAGTCGCAAACATGACGAAGTCGTCTCCCGTAGCACTCGATCCAGGCGAACTGAAGGTGCAGGAGGTGCGAGCTCGCGATGACGCAGCCGAAGGATACGCCGACTTCATTCGGTGCACACTCGGCGCCTATGGCGATCGCGCGCAGCTCGGAATAATGCTCCACTCCTTGCAGGTGATGTCGCGATCCAGGGTACTCGATGCTGGCTGCGGTGTGGGTCGCCTCACTATTCCAGTTGCGCGAAGGGTGCGCCACGTGCTTGCGCTTGATTTCTCGAGCAAGAGCATCGACGTTCTGCGGGGGCAATTGCGGCGTCAGAACATTTCCAATGTGGAGGCGGTGGTCGGTGACCTCGCCTCTTTCGATTTGCCGCACCGCGGGTTTGATGTAGTTATTTGCGCAAGCGTGATGCAGCACATTCCCTCCGCCGAAATGCGGCTACATGTGCTGAGGCGGTTCTACGGTTGGCTGAAGCCCGGCGGCAGGATCGGCCTGCTCGTGTACCGTTGGGGCGGCGTGATCGATTGGAAAGAGCCGCAGGAGGGCATTCATAGCTCCGGAATCTACTACCACGCCTTTACCCCTCAAGAGGTCGGCCGACTCGTGGAGGATGCTGGTTTCAAAGACGTGGGCGTCCAGGGGTTCCTATCCTTGCCATCGTGTCTGATCGCGCGGTTTCCAGGTTGGCTGGCTCCCATTGAGCCGCTCCTAGCACGTCTGCCATGGTCGTCGCGGACAGCCCGTTTTCTCATGGTAACTGCGCACAAGAGGATTTCCTGAATTACCCTGCTGACTCGGCTGACAGAGGGGACCGTAGGAGCCAGTTCTTGCGAGGGGGCGTACGCTATGCAAAGAAACATGATCATTATCGGAGGATATGGGCCTGGCCGGTGATTGGTGCTCGTCGTCTTCCGCGGGAATGGGATCGTCAATCAGAGTGAAGCAAAAGAAGGCTATCACAGGCCGGGCATCTGTTGTGTTCACACCGGCGGAGCAGGGCGAACCGTGCCAGGCTGCCGGCCTTGGGCGCACTTGGGTCGGTGGGCTGATGTTATGGGCACGAAGGATCAGTAACCGTGTGCCGGAGTGCGCCGGTTGTTTGGGGCCACTGTTCGTGCGTTCGTGGCCGCCCCGCGGTCGGCGAAGATATCGGAGCTGCTTATCGCGACGGCCCAGCAATGAAGTCCCCTTCCGCATCCCGAGAACCGGCCGATGACCGCGGCGTCATCACGTTGATGGATGACGATCGGGGGCGGGTCGAGCTTTCGAGTCTCGCCGGCGGCCGGTGGCGGATTACCGTGACGCCGGGCGCCAGTGACTCCCTCTCGCACGAGGCTTCCTGGGAGACAGCCTATCCGTTGGTCCTGATCGAGAAGATCCTCGAGATTAAAGGCCCGGGGTTTCTTTGCGATGAAATCCGGCGAGAAGAGGATCCCACGTACGTCGGGTTCTCGCTCGAGAGTCTGCTCCTGCAATACCGGCCCGAGGAGGCGTTTGTCGGCTCACGCCTCCTTGACTTCGGATGCGGATCCGGGTCATCAACCACGTTCCTGGCTCGGACTTTTCCGCGCATGGACATCGTGGGGGTGGACATGGTGCCGGAGTTTCTGGCCGTCGCGCGGATGCGGGCAGACCTCTACAAGATAAAGAACACCACGTACCTCCGGTCCACGGACAGCAACACACTTCCGGATGTCGGCTCCGTCGACCTTATCGTACTTTCCACCGTGTATGAGCACTTGCTACCCGACGAAAGACGAACGCTTCTTCCATTGTTGTGGGAGATCCTGCGACCGGGCGGCGTCATGTTCATCGCCGAGACTCCGTACCGGTGGTGGCCAATCGAGACACATACGACCGGCCTACCGCTGATCGGCTACTTGCCTCCGCCCTTGGCGCTGGGCTACGCGCGCCGATGTTCCCGGAAGCTGGATGTCCGTGACAACTCGTGGTCTGAGTTGCTGCGACGCGGCGTTCGTGGTGGTACCCCGCGAGAGATTCTGCGGATGATCCAAGAGGGGGGGGGGCGAACCAGTTCTACTGAATCCGGCGGGGCCTGGGGTCCGGGATCGTATCGACGATTGGTACCACCAAACGCATCGAAGTCGACCCAGACTCAGACGGAGAATCGTACGTGCGGCGCTCAAGGCCATCAAGTTTGCAGCCGGCGTACAGCCGGTGGATATCATGCGCGTGGCGATTCAGAAGGGATGACGGACGTGTTGTCATTGTGTCGGCACAGCGAGCTATGAGTATCGGTATATGAGAGATGCACTACTCTGTCTGCTGTCCCGCTGGTGTGCAGCCGTACGCCGGAGGCCGCACCTGCTGGTCCTCGCCCTGCATCGCGTCAGCGACCTTGGCGAGTTCGATGTCCACTATCTCCGGCGACATCTGGAGTTTATGGCTCAGCACTACGATACCGTCACGCCGTCCAGGCTATGTGAGGGCAGAACAGGCAGGCGCATGGCCATGGTGACAATCGACGACTGCCATGAGGACACGTACCAGACCGTTTTCCCGATGGCGCAGCCGCTGGGGATCCCGTTGACTGTTTGTGTGCCTACGGACTTTTTCTTCAGAGGCCGATGGCTCTGGTTTGACAAGCTATCTTGGGGCCTTCGTCAAGCTGCTCCCGGCATCGAAGTGCAGGTCGGCACGCGGCGCCTCGTTGTCGGATCCGAAGCGTCGGAGAAGGCTTTCTCGAATCATCTGAAGCGAATAGGGGCGGGCGAACGAGCCGAGGTCATTGAGCAGACATTGTCCGAGTTGTCGGTCGTGGCCCCCGATGCCCCCGTATCGAGCTACCGTCCTGTAAGTGGATCAGAAATGCGCGAGATGCTTGTCACCGGGATGGTGGAGCTTTGCTCTCACACGGTAACCCACCCCATTGTGACCCGGTTGACCGACGATGAGCTGCGTCGGGAATTGGTGGAGTCAAAGCGAGAACTTGAGGCGTACGGTGGACAGGAGGTCGTGTCGTTCTGTTATCCCAACGGTGCAATTGGAGACTTTGACGAAAGGACGCGTTCGGCCGTGCGCAATGCCGGTTACCGTGTGGCCTTTACTCTCGTTGAAGGTCTCAATTGGGTGAATCGGATGGACTGCCTGGAGCTGAAGCGTGTCCACGCCCATACCCGATTCAGTGTCTTTCTGAAACTCGCGTCAGGGCTCGGCGAGGTGCAACAAAGGCTTAAGCGTCTTTTCTCGTTCGGAACGTCCGCCGGTCGCACCGCCCGGCAAGAGTCCGTTACGCCACTCGACAAAGCTCCTGCGCAGTCATCGCGGTCTATCTAGACCGCCTTGTCGGCCTTCGATGTCGAGCGTCATGTTCGGGCAGAGGAAGCGCGGCCAACCATGTCAAGCGCTGGATCAGACATGCCGGTACGGGACGAGGCAGGACGCAAAGCGGGCGCGCCCCAACCGGCGACCGGGCAACACGCGGGCCGATTCAACGCGGGCGCGATGGCTCGGAACGTCCTGGCGAACTGGGGTGGACACGCGGTGGCGGTCGCAGCGGGTTTCATTCTCCCGCGGATCATCAACGACCAGATCGGACAGGTGCGCCTGGGGCTCTGGGACTTTGGTTGGTCGGTGGCCTCCAGCTTCATGCTGCTGACGGGGGGCGTGGGGTCCGCCGTCAATCGCTATGTCGCCCGATTCCGCGCGACCCGCGACTGGCACGCGCTGAACCGGACGATCAGCGCGTGCATGGGGCTTGTTCTTCTGTCGGCGCTCTTAGTCGGCACTATCTCATGCGTCGTCGCGTTGTCCGTCCAAACGATCCTGCCGGAATCTCTGGGGCCGCACAGTTCGGAGGCGCGCTGGGTCGTGTTGCTGTTGGGGGCATCGATGTCGGTTCAGATATCGCTCGCTGTCTACCACGGCGTCATTACCGGCTACCAGCGATACGACCTGGCGGCTTGGATCGAAACCGGGTGTCGCATCGTCGGTGTAGCGCTGATGATTGCGTCGCTGCTTCTTGGATACGGGCTGGTGGCGCTGTGTGTGATCACCGTCAGCCGTGAGCTCGTGCTTGGGCTCTTGAAACACGCCTTCGCCCACCGCCTGTGCCCGGCGCTGGCGATATCGGTTTGGCAGGTGAAATGGGCGGAGCTGCGAGCGGTTATCGTTTTCGGTGGCAAGTCGTACTTGTTCGGTCTCGCCGATATTGCGCTGTACCAATTCAACAGGATCATCCTGATCTCTTACCTCGGTCCGGCCGCCCTGGCGTTGTATTCGCGCCCCATGGGTTTGGTCCGCTCGTGCCAAGAACTGGTGTATCATTTCGCGCGTGTCGTGACACCTTTGGCCAGCGAGATTCAAGGCTCCCAAAGAAGTAACGAACTGGCTGACCTGCTGCTTCGAACCGCTCGCTACTCGGTGTGGATCACGTTGCCGACGGTCTTGTTTCTGAGCCTCTACGGTGCACCCATACTGCGCGTCTGGATGGGGGAAGGCTACGAGGCGGGCGAAGTCGTGGCGATCCTGGCGGTTGGACACCTTACCGTTCTGCTGCAGCGTGGCTCGTATCAGATCCTCATGGGCCTGAACCGGCACGGCCTTCCTGCCATGGCCGCGCTATTCTGCGCCTGCGCAAGCGTGGGCATGAGCCTGGTTTCGTTCAGCGTGTTGGGTTTGGGGATCAAGGCCGCAGCGCTTAGCGTTGTCGTACCGTTGACGTTGTTTCAGGGCATTGTGGTCCCTTTCTATGCCGCTCGGGTGGTCGGGCTTCCGATACGTAAGTACCTGTCGAGCATGGCATCCGCGCTGTGGCCAACGCTTCCCTTTGCCGCCATTATATCGCTCATAAGGATCGCCACGAGTGACGAAAGCGTTCAGGGACTGCTCGTCGCCACGGTGGCTGGCGGCTTTACTCTGGCGGTCACCTACTGGGTTATGGTGGTGCCGAAAGCATGGAAAACGCGCCTACGACGGAGAATCCTCGCTCTGGCGGCAAGCCGTGTGGATGAGTCCGGATCATGATCGGCCCGGGGCCGGACGGTTGTGCGACCGACCGGCTAGAAAGCCGGTCCCACATCGCGGGATTGAGGTAACGGACAGCTGACATGGACAGCACTCTGATCTGGCTGATCCCGTCCGGGGCTACCTGCCTGGCCTTGCTGGTTCGTTATCCGGTTGGCGTGGGTATGCTCCTTGTGATGATGGTTCTGCCCTCGTCGCTGAAGCCCTCGCAGATATTCGGCATTACCGGTTTCAACGCGATCAACGGCCCCTTCCTCGTGATGTTGGCATGCACCCTCCTGCGCACCCCCCGGGCCGCGCGATACGACCGGAAACTGGTCGTTGCGTTTTGGATAGTGATGAGCCTGTTGACACTGGCGGTGGTGAGGTCGGCCCTCGACTTCGGTGCGCTGGCGCCGTGGTCCTCAGCCGCGTTCCCAAGCGCTGCGACTCCTTTCAGCTATGTACGCGGTTTCCTGCTGAAGCCGGTGCAATATGTCATTACAGTCTGGATCGCGGCGCGATGCTTTCAGAACGAAAACGCCCAGCGCGTTCTCTTGTACTATGTCATGATCGGGTTTTCGCTGGGGTGTCTGGCCGTCCTGTTGTCCCCGGCCATGCTCGACCGCTTTCTTTCCGGCACCCTGCCGAACCTGAAGCACGACATAGCGATTCAGAATGCGTTCGGCTCCTATCCCAACACCGCGCAACTGCACATCTGTCTCATCCTGTTTCTGGCGTTGTGCTTCAGAACTTGGGGTACGGCCTCTCGGGAACGGGTGGCCGCAGTTTCGTGCATCCTGATCCTTGGGGTGAGCCTGCTGACATGCCATAGTCGAGCGTCGCTGGCGTCCTTCGCGTGCGCCACCGTCGTTTTTATGGGTATCCAGAGACCCGGGTCCGTCCGTGTAGTCAGCGGTTTCGTGCTTGTCGCCATGCTCGGTCTCAGTCTGCTGTTCGTCCCGGCGTTTCGCCAAAAGGCCAAGCAGGCGTTGGCCCACGGACCGTGGACGGCGCTGAGTGTGGAGCGCGTGGGTATCTGGAAGCCGTTGCTCGAGGATCTGACCTCCCACGCGCTCGTCGGTCGGGGTCGGCACGGAATGATGCGCTCGCCGAAGTATGACAGGATCAACAGGAAAGAAGGAGCGAGGGCGATTGACCACCCGCATAATGCCTATCTGGAAGCCCACCTGGATGCCGGCATCTTGGGTTTGGGCGCAGTGCTGTATCTGGTGTGGCTCGCAGTGAGGCAGATGTGGGGGCGCGTCAAATTGGGCCCGCATCAGGCCTCGATCAGCGCTGCGGCAGGTCTGTGTGCGGTGGGCGCGTTTTGTGCATCCGCTTTTGCCGGGCAAACCTTCTACCCGGGGGGCGACAACCTGATTCTGATGATCTTTCTCTTTCTGGGAACCATCCGGCAGACGCGGCTACCGGTGCGGATCCGTCAAGCCGCACCCGGATCAGGGGCGCGTGGAGCCTGCGTGGCCGGACGCCCGCCGGCGCACGGAGTGAGCGGAGACGAGTATGAGGCACGCCGGTGACGCGCCCCGTACACGGGGGACTTTGCAGGTGGATGAATCGGTAACTCGCCACAGAATCTGTATCGTCGGCCCCTACGCGGGAAGCATGCTCTTGCAGCGCTGGTCCGACAAGTACGCGGGCGGGGCGGAGATGCAGCAGGTGCTGCTCGCTCGAGAACTTGCCCGTCGGGGGCATGAAGTGTCGTTCGTCATCCAGGAGGCCGAGGGGCCGGAAACGCGGGAGGTCGACGGCATTACGGTCTATCGATATCCCCCTGCGCACGTGTTTTCTGGGGTGAACGCGGGCATCAAGTGCCAAAGACTCTGGCGAACGCTGATGAAGATCAGGCCTGAGATCATCTATCAGCGTATGGCCGACTGGACGACGGGCGTATGTGCCGCCGCGGCGCGGCCCATCGGCGCCATCTTCATTCATGCCGTGGCGAGTGATCAGGATGTGATCAAGGATGAGTGGAGAAGCGGCAATGCGTGGCAGGGCTGGATGTACTGTTGGGGCCTCCGTCGGGCCAACCTCATCCTCGCCCAGCATCCAGGCCAGCTCGCCAATCTCCGCGATGGCTTTCGTTTGGAGTCACGTGTCTTCCCTTCCGTTTACCTCTCCGCGCCGGCCGAGGGTGCCTTCCCGCGTGATGGGGTGTATTGGGTGGCAATGACGAGGGAAGCCAAGCGACCGCGGCTGTTCTTTGAGCTTGCTCGTCGCCTTCCAGAGTTGCGTTTCACGATGATCGGTGGGCCCGACGGTGGGCCCCAGACCCACAGGTATTTCCAGGAACTGGTTCAGGAAGCCTCGGCCCTGGCCAATCTGCAGTTGCTCGGGTTTCAAACGCCGTGGGAGATAGATCAGGAACTAAAACGGGCGGTTGCATTGGTGAGTACCTCCCCGTCGGGGGGTGAGGGCCTGCCGGTCACCTACTTGCAGGCCTGGAGACAAGGCGTGCCAACCATTGGCTTTTCTTCGCCGGGAAGCGGCAAGATCCCCGCGGAGTGTGGGTGGGCGGTCCGCCACTTGGACGAAGTGGTTGAGCTGTTGCAGCACACCAAGGCGGACCCTGGTCGCTTCACGGCGCGCGGGCGTTTGGCGCGGGAACACTTCCAGAAGAATCATGCGGTCGACGTCGTCATCCCACGGTTCGAGCGCATGATGGACGAGGCGCTGGCCCGTAGGTCCGTGCGCGGCGTCGGGGCGGGAAGGAGCGTGGGTTGCGGATCGTGAAAGTTGCCCTGTTAACCAATCTTCCGGAGGATCTGGATCATCCGCGCGGCGGCGTGCAGAGCACGGCGGTGGCCCTGATCCGCGCGCTGGCCCGGGTCCGTGACCTCGAGCTTCATGTGATCGTGGTGAATCGTCATGTCGCGACCGACCGTGAGGAGAACTTGGACGGGGCCCGTTTGTACTATCGAAAGACGGCGCCACTGCCCGTGCTTGCGGCTGCGTTGACGCAGCAACGCCGTGTCGTGTCCCGGATCTTGGCGTTGGTCGGGCCCGATATCATCCACGCCTGCGACACCTCGTATTTCAAGGTTCGCCACGGCGGTTGCCCGGTGTTGTATCAGGTGCAGGGAACGATTTCGCTGGATACGATGTTTGAGCCGCGCTTCGGGTGGGTCAGAAGCCGTGCTTGGCGTTACTTGGAGCATCGCGGCTTGCGATCCGCTGATGCCGTCCTGGTGAACAGCCCGTACGTAGCCCGGCTAATCAGCAAGCAGCGTACCGGGCGCGTGTACATCTTGGACGAGCCGGTAAGCCCTGAATTCTTTGCGGCGCGCCGTCGTGAGCGGGCCGGTACGATGTTGTTTGTCGGGCAACTGAGTGAACTGAAAAACCCGCTTCCGTTGGTGAGAGCCGTCGCTCGGTTGCGCGATCGCGGGATTCATGCCCAACTGCGGCTCGCCGGTGACGGGGAACCGGACTACATCAACGTCGTTCGCAAGGCGATGAATCGTCTTCAAGTGGCCACACATTGTAAGCTGTTGGGACGCCTGTCGCGCGCGGCGCTGATCGATGAACTCGCTGCGGCGTCGGTGCTCGCCCATCCCTCGTTTCGCGAGCATGCCCCCGCCGCGATCGCTGAGGCTATGGTCGTCGGCGTGCCGGTGGTCGCCAGCGCCGTGGGCGGCATCCCCTATATGATCGAGGACGGCCAGACCGGATTCCTGATCGATCCGAACGACCCGAACGAGCTTCCAGACAGACTTGCGCAGGTGCTGTGCGACGATGCCTTGCGAGGGACGATGTCGAACCGGGCGGCGGAGGTGGCCCGGGAGCGGTTCAGCGGCGATGCGGCGGCCGGGCGGCTGCTGGATTGCTACGAATCGGTGCTGTCATCGTGGCATAGCCGGAGAAGAACCGAGGTGACAGTACAATGAAACGCCTGCTGTTCGTGTCTGGTTTCCTAGCCGACACGTATAATACGATTGTGAAACGCTACGTTGCCCTGACAGCTCATCTGCGCGACCGTCTGGATATGGTGTGGTGCCTGCCGCCGGATGATCCCGACGAGTGGCTATGGGCGGATCCCAGGCGGCGCGGGCAAACCCCGGAGCTCCTGCCCGCCCTGCATGAGATCGGCGCGACGGTGTTACGGTTGCCGGTCCACCGGCCCAATGCAGTTCGTCGAGCTCTTCTCTTTCGTCGACTCTTCGCTTCCGATCGGTTCGACGGCGTCTACGCGGTCTTCGGCAACCGGTTTCCACCCCTGTACGAGGGGAAACGCGGCGGTCTCGTCACCATCTGGGATGCCGCGTGGCCCTCGCTCACTCCCCCCAACCGATACCGTTTCGTGAAGAAGCTGTTTTACCGCCGATATATCGATTACTTCGTCGCCGCGACGCCGTTCATCGAGGAAGAGCTGGTTACGAAAGGGATTAACCGGCGAAAGATTTATGTTCGGCTCAACGCGCTCGACGTGAAGGCGATTCCGAACGTGGACCAGGCGGAGGCACGCTCGCGAATCCGCCGGGAACTCGCCTTGCCGGATAACGCCTATCTCATCCTTCAACTCGCGAATTTCCTCCCTTACAAGAATGTGCTCATGGCTGTCCGAGTGCTGAAGCATCTCCTCGCGCAACGCCGGGATGTTTACTGGATCCTCGCCGGCGAGGACGGTCCGGACTTGGTGCGCGCGCAGGGTCTCGCAGCTCGACTCGGCGTGGAGAGCCATGTGCTGTTCACCGGACATCGCACAGACGTCTGGGATCTGATGGCTGCAACCGACGTTGTTGCCCTTACCTCGGTGGCAGAAGGCCTTCCGAACGTTCTGCTCGAGGGGATGGCCGCGGGACGGCCAGTCGTTACGACGCGCGCCAACGGTCCGGAGTACGCCGTCACCGACGGCGATAACGGCTACCTTGTGGAACCCAATGATGACATGCGCTTTGCCGCCTGCATTGACACACTGCTGGACGACCCGGCGTTGCGACAGGCCATGGGTGCTCGGGGGCAAGCGTATGTTGCGAAGGAGTCCGACGTTAACATATGGTGTGAACGGCTCGGCCAGTTCCTGCTGGACTGTTTGAACACGGATGCTCGATGACTCTTCACCCTTGATGGTCGGGTCACCCTCGGGGCCCCCGCGATGCAGACGGCCACGACAAGGTGCGGTGCCGATTGGCCTACGACGCGGTGTTGTGCGTCTGGGTTAGGGCTAGCATCCACTCGCATGGCTAATGGGATGGATGGATTGAAAAACGCCGAAGAACTGTACCTGACTGGGGAATATGCCGCGTCGAGCCCGACCTGGCACATCGAAGACTCCCCTTGGAAGGCTGTCCAGGTCATGCGTGTGTATGATCCGCCTGCGATGGATCGGCCCTTAAGGATCTGTGAGATCGGCTGCGGTGTGGGCGGTGTCCTGGCGTCCCTCGACGAGATCCTTGCTCGTCGGGGCATCGATGCGCGGTTTACGGGGTTTGATATCGCATCGGTCGCGGTCAAGCGAGCTGGGCAAATCTGGAGGGACCGCGAGCGGCTACGATTCGAGTGCCAGGATGTCCTGACACTCGAAAGGCTGGACTACGACGTTTGCCTGCTCATCGATGTACTGGAGCACCTTGATAATCCGCTACACTTTTTGCGGGAGCTGCGCGTGCGCGGGCTTTCGGAATACGTCGTTCATCTTCCTCTGGAGAACAACTGGCTGGCGATCGTGCGCGGCAAGACCGATCCCCGTCGGAGCCCGGTTGGCCATCAGCATTTCTACGATACGCACAGTGCAGTGAGCTTGATGGAACAAGCAGACCTGAACGTGACGCGGCGGGTCTACACCGTGGAGATAGATCACGACATTCGCCTGCACAGGACCTTCAAGACCTTGCTCGCGTACTTGCCCCGCAAGCTTATGCTGTCGATTTGGCCGGCATTGTGCGTGCACACAATCGGCGGCGCCGGGCTCATGCTGCGCTGCCATGCCGATAAGTTTCGAGGACGCTGATGAGCTGGTTTGACTCCTGTCGTGCCTTCCAGTGTGGTAGCCGAAAGAACGGGTACGCGGAATGTAAGGCTGTCGACGGGATAGGCGCGTCCGCGCGATCGGCGATCCAACCTTCTTAAGCTGACCAGCTGGAGGAGGCAGCCGTTGGGTGAAGTCGCAAACAGGAAGCACATGTTTGATTTCGCAGGAAAGTGGGAGAGACTCCGGTTTCGTGCCGAAGCCCTAAAGCCCCTCTCCCCGGACAACGCTGATCACGATTACGACAATGTGTTCTGCAAGAGCCGGAAGGACATCGAGAGACTCATTCCGATCGCGCTGCCGGATGCCTACATCCTCGTGATGGGGTGTGGGTATCGATACCCCGATGTGCTGCTGTATGCCGGATGCTCGAAGCACGTGTACGGTCTTGACGTGCGTCCTCAGTTCTACCGAGACGGCTTCTTTCGGCTTTACCGGTACCATAGAGCCTCGGGCAGAGGGGTACCTGCTTCCTTGTACAAGACGTTCACCGAGCGAAGCGGTCTGCGCCGCTATTATGCCAGGCTATCGGCGCGCTCGCATGCCTTACTTCGTCACGCGGACGTGAATCTTGCCTCCTATGGTGGAGAGCATGTTCCATATGGCGACGAGATGTTCGATGTGGTGATGTCCAATGCCGTCTTACAACACATCATGAATCTGAATGTCTTCTTTGCAGAGAGTGCGCGCATCATAAAGACCGGGGGCTTGGCCTACCACGTCCTGCATAACTACTGCAGCTTTTCCGGATCTCTTTTCTCGGAGTGGTATTGCGAGCAACACCCGTGGGGACATCTCAGGGGTATTTACCGCACCAACCCACGCCATCTTAACGGGGAGAGGATAGGGGCTGTCGCCGAGCTCTTCTCTCGCTGGTTTGATGTGGAGAACATCATTCCCATCAGCAAGGATCATTCCAAGAAGGATGTCGACGAGAGTTTCACCTATGAAGGAGAGGAACACCTGACCCCGGCCCTTAAAGAAGAGCTGCTACAATACCCGGAGGAAGAACTCCTGACGCGCTCGTACCTGATCATAGGGCGCAAACGGTGAGCTTGTCGGGCGAATGGGAACCGCCGGGTGTGGTATCGAGCACGGTTGGACGCGACGCCCGGCGGGTCGTCATAGCGGCAACAGCATGACGAGCCCCGATGTCCGCCTCCGGTCGATTCCTCATCCCTACCGGTGTGTGCTGGCTATCTGCAGTGATCTGGATGAGACCCCGGATCAGTCAGTGTACCGGGAGATTGTGCGATTCCTGAACACCAACGAAAGGACAGTGATGGGTCCCGGTGTCGGCCTGGAGGTCGGCAACAGCATCTACTTCGACATGCCGCCGGACCAGTTCGCCTACTCGAACACTGACGATGCCGGCCGAGAGATGGTGCGTACGCTGATCCGTAGCGGCCACATCGACGTTCTCCATTCCTACGGGGATCTGGCCACCACCCGCAGTGCCGCCGCCCGAGCGCTTGAGGAATTGGATCGCCACGCGTGCCGGCTCCGCGTCTGGGTCGACCATGGTCAGGCGAACACGAACCTGGGGGCGGACATAATGCGCGGGCAGGGGGATCTGCCCGGGGACGAAGCCTATCACGCCGATCTGACGACGGCCTATGGAATCCGATATGTCTGGCGCGGTCGGGTCACCAGCGTGATAGGCCAGGATGCATGCCACACCCTCCGCGGCGTGTGGAATGGCAGGTACCCCATAGCCTCGACTCGGACCGTGGCGAAGGAGTTGGCGAAGCACGCGTTGGGGCGCTTGGGCAATGCCAAGTACGCGATGCACGGGCCAAACGCGCTGCTCCGCCCGATAACCCTGCGCGACGGCTCCCGCGCAGTCGAGTTCCTGCGCTGTAACCCCCACTGGCGCGGCCCGCGCTACGGGGACACCGCCGTCGAACTGGGCGAGGTTCTGACCGCTCGCTTTCTGGACCGACTGGTCGCTCGCGGCGCCGCGTGCATTCTGTACACGCACCTGGGCAAGCTCGACGATCCACACAAGCCGTTCAGCCACCAGACCTGCCGGGCCCTTCATAACCTTGCCCGTCGACGGGAGGCGGGCGAGATCATGGTAACGACTACCGCCCGGCTTCTGGGCTACATAGCCGCGCGCGACCGGCTTCGATACTCCGTGGCCTGCGCGGGCGAGAGGGTGATCATCACCCTGGATGCCGTCGATGACCCCGTTGACGGCATGCGTCGCCCCACAGCCGAGGAGGTGCAGGGCATCACATTTGTGGTAGAGGGGCGTCACCCGTGCGAGGTGCGACTGCACCGCGAGGGGAGCGTGGCGTGCAAAACAATACACCAAAACAAACAAACATACACAAGTATACCTTGGCGCTCTCTCTCGCCGCCCATGCTTTCGGTATAGAATGCAATGCCAGCCTGATGTCAGAGTGGTAGACACACCGTGAGGGAACGGATCGCCTCCAGAGCCGCGCGCCCGGCGTTTCTCGTGACGGTTGATGTCGAGGGAGACGACCTGTGGTCACGCCCTCCAAAGATAACCACCCGGAACGCCGCCTACCTGCCGCGATTTCAGGCCCTATGTGAGGCATGCGGGCTCAAGCCCACTTACCTGGTGGCCTGGGAGATGGCAAACTGCCCGGTTTTTCAAGAATTCGCCCGGGACATGCTGCGCCGGGGAGTGGGTGAGGTGGGTATGCACTTGCACGCTTGGAACTCGCCTCCCATCGAGCCACTAACCAATGACGATTTCGAATGCCAGCCTTACCTGATCGAGTATCCGGACAAACAGATACGGGAGAAGGTCAAGGTGATGACCGAGAGGCTCGAGGATGTATTTCAAGTGAAACCCATCAGCCATCGCGCCGGGCGCTGGGGCTTTGACGAGCGTTATGCGCGAATCCTGGTGGAACACGGGTACGCCGTGGACTGTTCGGTAACCCCGCATTATTCCTGGCAAGACTGTCTCGGTGCCCCGGGCGGTCCAGGTGGTACCGATTTCACACGATTTCCCGACTCCGCATACTTTGTCGATCTGAATGATATCAGCCGTGTCGGCGAATCAACCCTGCTGGAGATTCCGCTGACAGTCATTAAGCGCAAATGGCCTCCCGGGATCGACGGGATGCGGCGACTAGTAAGGAATGTGCCGCTCGGGGAGCGCGCGATGCGCAAGCTCTTCCCGATTCTGCGCTGGTTGTACCCGGATGGTCGCAATGGCGCGGCGCTGCTTTCAATTACGAGGACCGCCCGAGAGGACGGGCACGACTATGTCGAGCTGGCAACGCATTCGTCGGAGCTGATGCCGGGCGGACGAGCGAAGTCTTCAACAGCAAAGACCGTCGAACACCTGTACGACGATTTGGAAGCGCTCTTCAGTGCGGCGCGCGCGGACTTTGAAGGCATGACGCTGAGCGAGTATTACAACCGTTTCCGTACCGGTGCTCGACACTAGAACACGTGAAGTTTGCCAACTGGAATGGAGAAGGAAACGGCGGATGAAACGCGGCGTTGTGCATGTTCAGACGGCTCAACCGCCATCCCGATTGGGGAGAAGGGTTCGACGGTGGCTCATTCATCGGGCATTGCGGTGGCTGATGACGCTGCACCGAGCCGCGTTGGCGGTCGCGACGCTGACCCGCCGCGGGCGCCAGGCGCGGAGCGGTGGCGCGGCCTGGGAGATTCTTCTTACCGGAACCTTTTACTCAAGTAACTGGTTGGCGGCCCATATTCACCCGTTAGCCGCGTCTGAGCGATGTTCGCGTGTGTACGTGGTCTCGACCCATCCCGTTCCCACGTACCCGAAAGTTGTTCCCATCTATCCGCCCCGCTGGCTGCAGCGTCTGGTCGGAAGCGTGCCCGCGCGGATGTGCGTTTTCGCGTGTACCGCCGTCAGAAAACGTCCTCATATCGTGGGCGGGTTCCATCTCCTGCTCAACGGTTTGATCGCAGGAGTGCTGGCACGGCTGGTCGGAGCGCGCTCCCTTTACTTCTGCGTAGGGGGGCCGATGGAGGTCCTGGACGGCGGCATCTGGGCAGAGAATCGTCTGTTCGGCAAACTGGAAGAGCCGGACCCTGTGGTGGAACAGCGTTTGATCCGTGCAGTGAGTACCTTCGACATGGTGGTCACTATGGGAACACGAGCCGTCAGGTTCTTTCAACAGCGCGGCGCGGACGTCCAGTACCATGTCGTCCCGGGTGGTATCGATACGCAACAGTTCGCACCTGCGAACACCACACCATCCACGGATCTGATCCTGGTTGGCCGGCTCGTGCGGATCAAACGGATCGATCTGTTTCTGCACACTGTTGAACACGTGGCGAGGCGGTTTCCGCACGTCACCGCTACTGTTGTCGGGGACGGTGAGCTCCGCGAGTCGCTCGAAACTCTGGCTCGCACGCAGGGGATCGACGGCCGCGTTTCACTTGTCGGCCACCAGGACACGGTTCAGGAGTGGCTTCGGAGGGCGAAGATCTTCGTGCTCACCTCTGATTCCGAAGGTCTGGCGTTATCGCTCATGGAAGCGATGATGTGCGGTTTGCCGGCGGTCGTTTCCAATGTGGGTGATCTACCTGACTTGGTCGACGATGGGGTGAACGGTTATCTCGTCGATGAACGTTCGCCGGAGGCGTTTGCCGAACGTATCACCGCGTTGCTCGGTGACCCGGTGCGGCTGCATGCGTTCTCACGTGCCGCCAGGAAGACAGCCGCTCGTTACGGCGTGCGACAGACCGCGCGGCAATGGGACGTGATCCTTGAGGATCTGGACACAGGAGCCCAAGCGCGATGAACCCCATGATGGACGCCACGGCGGTGGCCATATGCTGCGGCGACGCCCGATATCCAACGAGCCCTCCGTTCGACCCGAGTGATGCGTTCCCCGAGTATCCCTTCGGCGAGGCCCGGGTGGGTGGCGAGACGAACCACACCTATCGGGCTGTGCGCGACGCGTTTGGGCTGCTCGGGTTGGATGAGACGAACTTCGGCACCGCTCGCTGGAATCCGCTTGGCCAGATCGTTCGGCCGGGCGATACGGTCGTGCTCAAACCGAACTTCGTGCGCGACTATCGCGAGAGAAGCGCCGACCATGCCGATTGCCTGATCACGCACGCGGCCGTGATCCGTGCCGTCGCTGACTACGCGTACATCGCCCTGAACGGTCAGGGTCGGATTGTCCTCGCCGACGCACCGCACAACGACGCCGATTTTGACGCCATCCGCCGAATCGCCCACCTCGACGAGATTCAGGCGTTCTACCGACGCCAAGCCGGCTTAGAGCTCGAGGTGTACGATCTTCGGCCCCAGTACGCCCGGAAGGTCGACGGCGTCATCGTAGGCCATGCACCGCTGCCCGGCGATCCGGCGGGGTACACCAGAGTGAATCTGGGACTGAAGTCGGCGTTTGCGCCGATCAATCACCTTTGTCATCTGCTCTACGGCTCCGAGTATGACACGAGCGAGCTTCACACCCATCACCACGACGATGTCCACGAGTATTTGATCGCCAGGACGGTGTTGGATGCGGATGTCGTCATCAGCCTGCCCAAACTCAAGACGCACAAGAAGGTCGGCCTGACTGTCAACATGAAGAACTTGGTGGGGATCAACGGTAACAAGAACTGGCTTCCCCACCACCGCGAAGGAGCCCCCGCCCAGGGCGGTGACCAGTTCCACGAAGACCGGATGCAGCGCCGCATAGAGCGCGCCGTCGTCATGCAGTTCAAGCGGCTGTTTCCGTTGCTCGGTGCGTTCCGTCCGGTGGTCGCGGGTCCCATTAAGGCCCTTGGCGAACGCATATTCGGCGATACGAACGCGGGGACCATCCGCTCGGGCAACTGGTACGGCAACGACACCACCTGGCGCATGGTGCTGGACCTCAACCGGATCCTGTTCTACGCCGACGCAAACGGCGAGCTGCACGACCAGCCCGTACGACGCTTCTTCAGCACGGTGGACGGCATCGTCGCCGGGGAGGGCAATGGACCGCTCGACCCGCAGCCCAAACCGACCGGTGTGGTGCTGATGGGATCGAACCCTGTCGCGGTGGACCTCGCCTGCGCCCGCCTTATGGGATTCGACTATAAACGGCTTCCCATCCTGGCGGGCGCGTTCAGCGACCACTCATTGCCGCTCGCGTCGTTCGCCCCCGATGACGTCATCGGCTGCTCGAACGAGGCGTTGTTCGACGGGCTGGTCGCTGCGTTCTGTGGGCCGGCCCTTGACTTCAAGCCGCATTTCGGCTGGAAGGGGCACGTGGAGGTCATGGGGCACACGGATGAAGCGAGCGCTGTCGCGTAAGAATCTTTGGGACGCGCTGCCGCGCCCGATGAAAGCCGCCGCCGGGGCGTTCCTTGGCACGGTTCCGCCGCGTTACCTGCTCGGACGTAGTTTCCGCCGACACCTCGCGTTCGTGCGACGGGCGCAGGGCTGGAGCGCCGATCAGACGCGAGCGTACCAACTGACGGAGCTGAAGCGTATCTGCGCCCTGGCTTACGAACGGACCCCCTTCTACCGCCGCGTGTTCCAGCGAATCGGGTTCGACCCGCGCGATGTAACCTCCCATGACGCGGTGGGCAAGCTGCCGACGATCGACCGGCATACGATTCGGGAACACCTTGACGACATGTGCACAGTCTCGCCGGCGTCAAGCTGTGTCGACTTCGTGTCGACCGGCGGCACAGGCGGGATGCCGCTCAGTTTTTACATCAGCGCCCGACGTTCAGCCGTCGAGTACGCCTATCTGACCGCGAGCTGGGAGCGGGTCGGGTACGCCCTGGGTGCGCCATTGGCCGTTTTTCGTGGGCGGGTTGTCCTCGAGGGGCGAGACGGCATGCGGCACGAATATGACCCGCTTCTTCGCCATCACTACTTCAGCAATTTCCACATGACCGACGCCAACATGCGACGGTATCTGGATTACATCCGCCGTATCGGTCCCTGCTTCCTGCACGTCTACCCGTCCTCCGCGTACGCTCTGGCCCGATTCCTCCGCAGGACCCGCGCGACGGCGCCCCAGAACATTCGCGGCATTATCGCGGAATCGGAGATCGTCTATCCCGACCAGCGCCGGTTGGTCGAGGCGCTGTTCGGCTGTCGCTATTTCTCCTGTTACGGCCATTCCGAGAAGCTGGTCCTGGGCGCGGAGTGTGAGCACACCAGCGATTACCACATCTGGCCGACGTACGGATACTTCGAGCTGCTGGGCGAGAACGGCCAGCCGATCACAACGCCCGGTGAGCGTGGCGAGATCGTCGGCACCGGGTTCATCAATCGGGTGGTGCCGTTCATCCGCTACCGGACCGGAGACTACGCAACCTATGTCGGCCCCCGCTGCCCGGCCTGCGGGCGCCAGCACCCCATTATCGGGGACATTCGCGGCCACCGCACACAGGAGGCGCTCATAGCCGCGGACCGCTCCGAGATCACCTGGACTGCGTTGAACATGCACGATGACACGTTTACGCGCGTCCGCCAGTTTCAGTTCTACCAGGACACGCTAGGGAAAGCAGTGCTCCGCATCATTCCAGCCGAAGGATTTGGCGAGAAAGACATGCGACGCATTGAACGCAACCTCCACGCAAAGCTCGCCGGTCGGCTTGAGCTTACGCTCGAACTGACCGGCTCGATATCGGTGTCCCCGCTTGGCAAGGCGATCTATGTGGACCAGCGGATCCTGAGCGCCACTCAGAACACCTAGCTCATGTTTGTCAGTTGTGTTCGTAACCTATTGTAGAATAAGAGGCCGATTTTGAGTTTGCCATTACATGTTCATTTCTGGGCTCCTCTTGGGTTTTGGTGGGGGCTTGGCGGGTTGATGTCTTTGATGCCCAACGCGGCGAGAACGCGCCGGGCATCTCGGCCTCCACCCGCTACCAGGCGTGTGATCTGGCCGTTGAGGCTCAGCTCCGCGATCCCGATCGACTTCATGGCGGCGAAGGCGTCGGTGCTACTCAGTTCGGGTAGCTCGGCAGCCAGTTGATGTTCGAGGGTCCGTTTGAGGAACAAGGATAGCGTGGCCACAAAAATATGGGCCTCCACCCGCTCGTCTGTCTGGTGGAAGATGGGACGTCCCTCGATCACATCCTTGAGGTCGCGGAATCCGAACTCCACCGTGGAGAGTTCTTTGTAAGCCGCGACGGCGTCCACGCTGGTGAGCTCTGCGTCGTCGGTCTTGAGGATGTACTTGCCCTCGTGACGCATCTCGGCATCGAGCTTGTCGGGGTCTTCGAAGAATCGGAATTGGCCTCGACCCGGAGCCTCCCACGAGTAGTAACGATGGCCATGATGCTGCGACAAAGCCCGCTGGGCCCGGGCTCCGATCTTGGCGGGGTCTTTCAAGCGCCCGGCCTCAACGGCCGTCGACACCTTCTCCAAGGCTTGCCGAGCTTGCTCCATGGAACGTTGGCGCATCGTCTCTTCATAGACCTTACGTTCTTGACTCTCGATCACGAAGTACCGGGCTGATTCGTTTCCAGGCAGCGATACGTTGACTTCCTGGACACGGTTGCCATCATCGACGCGCTGCCACGTCGTGTCACTGAGCGCGTCAAGGACCGCCGCGGCTTCTTCACAACGCCGGCCGGGAATGCCCAGCAGATAACGGAACGGAGTTCCCGACAGGAAGTCGAGATTGGCCGGGCTGACCATCCCGCGATCACCCACCACCATCACCCGGTTCAGACCGAAGCGTTTCTCCAGGTCTTTCAAGACACCGATAAGCGTTTTCTTCTCAGCGGTGTTCCCGGCAAAAACGTGGTGGGCAATGGGAAAGCCATTGGCCATCACTACACCCAACATGATCTGAACCTGTCGTCGCTTGCCATCCTTCGACGGCCCGTGCCGACGCAACTTTCCTTTGGGGGACCGGCGACAGAAATACAGGCTGGTCAGATCGTAGAACACCATGTCCACCTTGAGGCTGAACAGATCCCGCACCCGCAAGTACAAGGCTTCTTCGATCTGCTCCTTGGCTGCCAAGAGCGCGTCCAGTGTGCGATACCATCGGTTGAGTTGCTCGAAACGGACCTTCACGCGTTGCTTCTTGGTGATGAGCCGGGCCGGGAGCCAATCCGGTTCCCACCGCCGACCCCGCCGGGCAGGGCGTGGTCAAGCAGTTGCTCAAGCGGCACGGGTACGTGAAACGCAAGGCTCAGAAGGTCAAGGCGATGGGGCCTCGACATCCTGATCGCAACGCTCAATTTGAGAACATCGCCCGACTCAAGCAGGAGTACCTGGAGGCGGGCCAGCCGGTCGTGAGCATGGACGCGAAAAAGAAGGAATTGCTGGGCAACTTCTACCGCGATGGCAAGTTGTACACCCAGGAGGTCATCGAGGTGTTCGACCACGACTTCCCCAGTACCGCCAGCGGGGCCGTGTTCCCGCACGGTCTGTACGACATGGGTCTCAACCGCGGGCACATCAACCTGGGCATCAGTCACGAAACCAGCCAGTTCGCCTGCGACAGCATCGAGCGTTGGTGGCAGCAGCACGGACGCAATCAGTACCCGCAGGCGACGCGATTGTTGCTACTGTGCGATGGTGGGGGCAGCAACAGCGCCAGCCGGTACGTGTTCAAGGAGGAGCTGCAAAAACTGGCGGATCGGCTGGGGTTGGAGATCCGCGTGGCACACTACCCGCCGTACTGCTCCAAGTACAACCCGATCGAGCACCGCCTGTTCCCGCACGTGACCCGCGCCTGCCAGGGTGTGGTGTTCCATACGGTTCAGGTGGTCAAGGAGTTGATGGAGAAAACCAAGACCCGCACCGGGCTGGAGGTGACCGTGGATATCCTGCACAAGACCTACGAGATTGGCCGCAAGTGCGCCAAGGGATTCAAGAAGAACATGAAGATAGTCTTCGATACCTTCTTGCCCAAATGGAACTACCGAGCCATCCCTGCCGTCGGGTAAATCGGGAAGTTATTTCGGCGGTGTTCCTTACGCCGCGACGGGCAAAGCTTCCCGATGATCTCGCTGAGATTCATTTGCTCCCACAGGTGACGTGTCAGCAGCGCGTTTCCCCAAGGGAGGGCTTGCTTGCAAGCCATCTCGTCGGGAAGGGTGAAGTCTTTTGGCTCCTCGCTGTTTTGTGTGGGTAGGCTTGGGGGACCAGTCCCCCAAACCCCCTGGGATTCATCGCTTTGGGGCCAGCCCGAAGGGGGGGGGGGTGAAGGACGGGCGGGCATCGCGACGCTTATGTGGGAACTGAATCTCTAGTTGTCTCCGGTCACTAACTCCTGGTAACACATGGGTTTACCCGTTACAGCCGCGACAAGGAGGCGATCGAAGAGGTTGGCCTC
>SDBU01001859.1_pt1 | contig 29118 bp, 25 predicted proteins | sample 2277071 | NCBI WGS metagenome assembly SDBU01 (sample SAMN10397929, study PRJNA504765) | marine sediment metagenome | isolation source: marine sediment core GS08_GC12, 126 cmbsf | place: Arctic Ocean: Gakkel Ridge, Loki's castle | collected 2008 | reverse complement strand
CATAAGCGCTCCTTTGACTTGGTAGGTCTCTAGAGGCTTATATTACACCAGCTTACCTCTTTCAACCTTCAAAGTTGCACTTACGAGTTGAATCTAGCACTGAATTTATGATGCAGTTATGGTGCAAACAGTGTGGATGGGATAGGTTCTTTAGATTTGGTGGGCTGAAATTTCTATTGATTGTAGAAAGAATGGACGCTATTCTCTCCCCCTATAACAGAAAAACAAATTTCCCTTTGATTCGAAGTCATCCTCATAACGATCTATTCCGTCTATAGTGTCAATCATGTCTACTGAGTGGCACATGTGGGTGTAAAAGAGTTTCATGTGTCAATTATTTCCTTTGTTTCCACTCAGGTTGCACCATGGTCAACGAGGGGAAGGCAGCTCGCAATTCTATTTACCATACAGGTTCTTTGTTATAGGCAACAGTAAACTAGCTTGGAATGATGGCTCGATGTGAATTGATTACTTATTCCAGTTCTAGATGGTATCCCTAAAGCGACAATAATCGACCGATATCAACTGGATATCGAGCAGTTTCTAGGCATGCTGAGGTTTGAGAACCGTAAGATTCTAGTGGAATTTCCCGGAATCCGACAATGAGATCGGAATGAATTCTACTTCGAGTACCTTGCCAATTGTACTGAACACCCCCAAGCTTAGTGTATCATTTCAAGAATCGCATCAATCAGTACTTGGGGCGCGTCCAGGTGAATGTGATGGCTACTTCCTTCTGCCAGGATGAATTTACCTGACTCCGACTTTCCAGCAAGAATCAGACTCTCTTCGTTCCAAAACTGGCGAAATGTTTGAGCATATTCTCCGAATCCCGGTTCTGGTTCTGTTGCTCCGATCACGATCAAAGGTAGCTTGCCAAAAGAGTGGATCTCAGCAACTCTTTCCGCTGTCTGTCCGAAAAACTCCTCATTCTCTGATGCTATTGCATTCAAGTAGGCTGCATTTGCTCTTTCATCCGGATTCGAGGATACACTCGCCGTATCTGCTGCCTTCCGCAAAGCTATCATTTCTTGATTGAATAATTCACGAAGTTCAGGAAACCCCTTGCCCATTATCCACGCGAGAGGAGGAGGGTCCAAAAATACTAGTCCAGCTACTTCTTCCGGATAGCTGTCTGCATACACCTGCAGATTCAGCGCCCCAAGAGAATGTCCAACTAGAAGAAAGGGACCATCCTCACCTGCGTTTGCCAATAATAGATGCAATTCATCTGCAGATCTCTGACCGTCACGCGGCATCGGGCCAGGCTCACTTTGGCCATATCCGGCTCGATCATAAGCGCAAACCCTGGTTTCAAGACTTAGCGACTTTATTATTGATTCCCAGCTCTTGTAAGTTTCGCCTATGCCTGTATCAATTACAATCGTCGGTCTCCCTGTCCCGGTACAATGAATAGAGAGTCTATGCGTTCCAACATCTATCAATTTATCTAGCGGCGCATCAGACAAAGGCGTGCAGCTTGCTATGAGCACAAGCAGCACCAACACAATAACTGTCAATCTCTTGGGCATATTAATAAGTTCACCTCCATTAACGATATTAGGCTGTCCATCGGGTTGAGAAGTAAAAATCATCATATATTATCTCCACTTTTACTGAGGTTAAGCTTACCCAATAAACCCGTGCACAATCCCTGATGTTAACAAGGTCCCCCTCTTCATTTTCAGCCACCAAAACAAGAGCCCTGCCACGAACCGAAACAGAAGGAGAAATGCTGCATTTCTAATTGTCCCAAGGGGTTCCATCCCCAGGTGCGATAAGGAAAAGATGAATGCCTGCAGCAGATTCCCTGCCCACCCCCCATATTTTTGGCTAAAAACCTTTTGTAAGAAACCCCTGAATATACTTTCTTCTCCAAATGAAGCAATTGCAAAACCGAAAAACCAACCCAGTACAAGATTGATCGGTATATTAGCAAGCGATGTATCACCATCTTGATTTGCGAAGAGATTTTCCGGCATGATATTAAGAACAAACATCACAATTCCTGCAATAAAGATTAATAATACACCCGCTATAATAGCGCCAATTCCCCATTTGATATCACCAAAGATCCGCCCGCGTTTGTACCACCAGGATTTAAGATCCACTCCAACCCACCTTGTAAATCCGAAGTAAACGAGTCCGACAGACATTACCAGAAATATGATTGACAGGAAAATTAGAAAAGGGCCAGTTAAATGATATTCCATCCCAAACCAGAAGGTCCACAATTTGGCAATGACGAGCCGAAAGAGAAGGAAGATAACAGCTAAAATAACGCCCCTTCTAACCTGGATATTGTTTAAGGAGTTATTATCCACCTTTTTTTCTTCAATATATGTACTGAATCTTGTTTGATCTAATGATTCCGGAGTTTCAATAATAATTTGCATTTATTTATAATCTCTTTATTTTTCTATAATTTTTCAACCGACTGATGTTTTTAGCTCAGCATATGCTGCAGATTGGAATCTCCGCTGCCAAAAATCAGAAACATAATACGTGATCACACCAGCTATGATCAGAATGCCAAGTATATACACTGGCACATGCTCAAGGGAAATCAAGCCGCAATAGAGGATAATGACACTTCCAGCTATCGTAACGATAACCCAGGCATTCCGCCCAGATTTATCATTGATCCTTTGAGCCCACTCAACCCTCTGCAAAGCCGAAAATCCCTTTTCTGGATTAACCATATATCGCTCGCTGCTTGACAGCATTACAAATATGATGAATGTCAGCCCAATGCTAACTGAAGCTACCCAGATCGATGAACTGACTATATACACCAACCCACCAAATAAAATGGATAGTAATCCGCGACTAAGATAATAACGTTTCATTCCGGGCATAATTAAACTCCTTATTCATTTTCAAGCCAAAATAGATTCTCAACCTTAACATCCAACTCCTGGGCAAGTGCTAGAGCCAGGGTAACTGTGGGGCCGAACTTCCCATTTTCAATGGCAATTATTGTTTGTCGTGTCTCACCAACTGCATCACCCGGTGCCTCTTGAGTTAGGTTGTGTTTTTTGTGTCTCTCTTTCAAACGATTTGCTAATTTCACAAGCCCCACCTTAAGTAAAGTTTTATTTACATTTATTTGCAAACAGTGTTGGCGTTCCTGTTGCTGAACGCAGTTGAAATTTTTGTTTCATTAAATTGCGCGCTTCGAAGCGGTCATAGGCAATTCAGCACGGCAGCACTGCAGTTTGCTGCCCCACTGGACCAGCCGGGACCCTACTGCATCCAATATCCGAACCCTCATCTTTGTGATATTTGATTCACGGGGTTCTAAGACGGATTGAACCAACCTATACTGCGCAGCCTGGGCAATTTCATCCTGCCGTCGTTGTGTTTCTGAGTAATAGTCTTTCCAGGTAAACATGTTATTTCTCCTATTTAGTGTAATAAGTATTTATTTTGACAAGTACTGCATTTCATCTGATATATATTGCTTATAAGGTAAACTATTAATTTGATTTCTCCATTTTCCACCTCTAAAGCTGCCATCAGCAGTGATCATTTGACCACTGCTGATTGAGCCATTTTTTATATCGTAAATATCCCGATCAAGTATGGTACCAGAGCTAAGAATGCCAGGAATGAACGACCTCGATGGTTGTCTTTCTGGCTGTTCCATCTGAACAAGTAGACTGCCAGGCCTAAGGCGACCAGACCCCCGAGAAACAAAACCCATACGGATAGCCAGGCGTTAAAATCTGCACCGAATCCCATAGCCAATCCATTGAATGCATTCATGGCGTGAGTGGCAGGCAGGAGTAGGGAGACCTTCTGGGCTGCCGCGGGCAGCATACTATAGGGGAACATCAACCCGCCGATCAGCATCGATGGTAGAAAAACAGCTTGAGACCAAAGCACAGTGATACGTGAGCTAGGTGAGATCACTCCGATCAAGACACTTAGGCCGGAGCTGGCAAAGGCGAGCGCCATGAATACCATAATGAAGTTGAACCAGTTGGTAGGTGATGGGGCATCAAAAAAGAGCGGCGCTGTGGTGATGATGATCACAGTCATGATCGTCAAATGGAGCATAGTAGTCAGAATGGGGATGATCAAGATCGAAAACTTTGGCACACCGTTTATCTTGTAGCTGCGGTAAATACCTTTCTCACGGGCATTTACCAGTGGGTCTGGGATGCCTAATAAAGTTGCAGCCAGTACTGTAAAAGCCGTCATCGCGGGCACTAAAACATCTTTGAACGTCGGATTGATCTCTGCCATGATGAAACCCATCATCAGATAAAAACCTAATGGAAATAGATAGTTCAACATGAGCAGGTTCTTATTTCGAATACCTGTAAGAAATTCAAAAGTGAAATGTTGTGTAAAGGCGTTCATTATTTTACTCCTTTGGTTGTGATCTCCAGGAAACGATCCTCCAATGAGGGGCGTTCAACCCGCAGATCGACGAGGGTGTCTTGTTCGGTTTGGATATGATCGATAATCGCGGCAATTGTGGCGCCAATATCATCGCTGTAGTAGATGTTGTAATCCTCTTTGGTGGAATGTTGGCTAACAGCCGGGAGACTGGAGTTATGTTTTGTCAGCGTATTATTTTTGGTACGGACAGAGATTTTGGTCAATTGCCTGCCAGTGGCAGTAATCTCCAAAGGTGTCCCGACAGTGGCCAGCTTCCCGTTGAGCAGGATAGCGATCCTGTCCGACAATTCTTCTGCTTCGGCCATATCGTGGGTAGCTAAGATGATGGTTGAGCCACCAGCTTTCAACTCTCGCATCAAGTCATGCAGCTCAAACCGAGTTGCAACATCCAGCCCGGCGGTTGGCTCATCCAAAAATATCACTTGCGGCTCGTGGGCTATGGCTAGAGCCAGAGACAGGCGACGCTGTTGCCCGGTTGAAAGTTGACAGAATTGAGTTTTGCGTTTTTCTTGTAAACCCAGCCGGTCTAAAAGATCAAAGCGGGGCTTAACTTTGTGATAGGCGCTGAAGAACTTCATTGCTTCATCGGGGGTGATGCTGTCTGGCAGGCCAGAGGACTGAAGTTGTACTCCAATCACATCGCGCAGTTGGCGAGGTTGTTTTGCGGGGTCGAACCCAGCCACGGTTAAGGAACCACCGCTGGGTGCTCGCAGCCCTTCCAGACTTTCGAGGGTGCTCGTTTTTCCAGCGCCGTTTGGCCCTAACAAAGCAAATATCTCTCCGGGTTGGACATCAAAGCTAATCCCGTCAACTGCCGTAAAATCCCCATAAGTCTTTTTGAAATCTTTGATTTGGATAATCGGTTGATCCATGATCTACTCCTTTTCTGTATGAATGTTTGAAAATTGATATTCATAGTCTAGCGGAATGGAAAAGTTTTCACATCGTCCGTTAAGGCAATCTTGATTGTACTTATGGACATTGTCCTGTTAGTCGATGCTAGAAGAGATAAAAAGGGTTAAAATAAAATCAGGTAATCCTATGAAAAAGAAAACTGGGTATCAACACATCAGAAAATTTTTTTCTGTGCCGGATGAGATCATGGACAAAGAGTTTCGCTTTGCGCGTCCTTTCTATATTTTACTGATACTAATGCTGTTGTTTATTTATGGCTTTGCTGTCTACACTCATCCCGAACTTCGAGCAATCAGGCCCTTTTTAGGGTTTACTTTCCTGATGGCCCTGCATATTGTTTTACATTGGCGGAGCATCGTGCTGGTAAAGCGCCCTGGGTGGGATGTGTCTTATGTCTTGGTGCAGTCTGTAATTACATTATTGATTGTTAGCATGCTAAAGGATATGAATTTGGCTTTTGGAGTGGTAGCTGCCATGATCGGTGAAACGGTAGGGATATTACGAGAGAAGCGGGTGTTTGCAGCTTTGGTTGTGATATTCTTGCTTACAGGGATGCTTGGAACTTTACAAATGGCCGGGCAGAATATTCCAATAGTTCTATGGTTTTCCGCCATCCCTATAGTCTTATTTGTTGTGATCTATGTGGAATTGTACAGCCGCCAAAGCGAAGCCCGCCAGCAGGCCCAGGGCTTACTAAGCGAATTAGAATCAGCTCACCATGAATTATCCCAATATGCTATCCAGGTGAAGGAATTGACCTTAAATGCCGAGCGTCAGCGAATGGCATTTGAACTACATGACACCTTGGGACAGGGCGTGGCTGGTTTAGTTTTGCAGTTGGAGGCGGTCAAGAACCATCTGGAAAATGATCGCAATCAAAGAGCGGAGGAAATCGTTTCCCAAGCTATGCAGCGGGCACGGACAACTTTGGCTGATTCGCGAGCCGTGATCGATGACCTGCGCCTGATGAGGCAGGGGCAAGGCTCATTGAGGGATATGATCTTTCAGCAGGTAGAGGAATTTAAACAAAACAGTGGGACCAATATTGAGGTGGATTTTGCCAGTTTACCAGCAGATTTGGAAACTCCAGTACTGGTCGTAGAACATACAAAAAGAATTGTTTCCGAGGTATTATTCAATATTATCCGGCATGCTCAAGCAGGGAATGTTTTGTTGTCCGTAAGGGGCACGGCCGATGAAATAGATATTGAGATCAAAGATGATGGCAAAGGGTTTGACCAGGAAAACATCGGCCAGGATGGGCATTATGGCTTATTAGGAATACAGGAACGTGCCCGGAAGTTGGGCGGGATATGTGATATTATCAGCCAACCCAATGAAGGGACTTCCATCAAGGTGGTATTTCCCTTGAACCAGGAAAGAGTGTAATTATGGCTGATAGGATCAGGATTTTGGTTGTTGATGACCACGCTATCGTCCGGGACGGGATTAAATTAATTATGGAGACTGTAGACGAGTTAGAGGTGGTAGGAGAGGCCGGGAATGGACGCGAAGGGTTAGAACAGGCCGAAGCTCTGAAACCTGACGTGGTCTTGATGGACCTGCGGATGCCGGAGATGGACGGATTGACGACCATTAAACATTTACGAGAGGATCAGCCAGAAATTGCAATCATTATATTAACCACCTATAACGAAGATGATCTGATGTATCAGGGTTTACAGTTGGGAGCACAGGGCTATTTGCTGAAAGATGTTGATCGGCAAACCCTGATTCGCACGATAAAAGCCGCAGCCCAGGGAGAGACTCTTCTCCAACCAGAGATTCTTCAGCGTATTATGAGTCAGGGTGGAGTTCAACCGAGCGAGGTGAAGGGCAGGGTTGGAGATACCAATCTTACTGAACGTGAAAACGAAGTTATGCGCGGGGTGGCAGCAGGGGAGCGTAACAAAGAGATCGCCTACCGATTAGGCATCAGTGAACGGACTGTAAAAGCGCATCTGACCCATATATTCAACAAGTTGGGGGTGGATTCGCGGGCAGGGGCTGTGGCTATCGCGGTGGAGAACGGTTTATTATCTTCTAATAAAGATGTGATCTGAGTTGCGTCCTGATCGAAGTAGGCAAGTCAGGAAGATACGATATTCCAACAAAATTTACTAGTGTTCAGGATTATCTTTCCCCATTTTATCATTTATTGAATCCTAAAAATTATCAGTAAATTATTTTTATGGATCAAATTTTTTATCTTATGCTTGATAATCTCATTGAAGATAATTATTAAAATCCCTCCGTTCGATCAGCCAGATTTGTCCGATTTTTCTCGCTTTGAAAAATCCTTTTCGTCATAATCACCAGAGATACAGCCGATAGTAACCGCTGAATTCTGCTGCAGATCTAACAGTAATAAATTCACCAATAATATCTGGTGCTTGTGAATTAAATGAAAATCCCATCCTAACCTCACTTGAGGAACACTGAGAGCTTCTCTACCTCGCTTTTCTGCTCAAATCTGAGCATGGCCAGGAACTGCTCTACTTCCTCACTATGTGGTTCGGGATGGGACCAAGAAGGTGGGCGGTATTGGACTCGAACCAACGACCTTTGCGATGTCAACGCAACGCTCTAACCAGCTGAGCTAACCGCCCATCAGAAAAACATTATACCCAGTCGAGCAAGTTTAGGCAATACGTCTAATTTGGCGGTACCTTTTCCAGGAATCCTCGCACCAGATCCGCGGTTTTACCGGGCTGCTCCAGTGGGACCATATGCCCGGCTCCGAAGATAATCTTCAATTTGGCGTTTTGGATGCCTTCTTGCAGTTGCTCCGCAAATCTTAATGGGGTCATTTTATCTCCCTCTCCCACCATGATCAAGGTGGGCGCCTTAACCTTATCCAGCTGCCCACTAAGGTCATACGCGTCACAAGCCCGGTAATCTCCCTGCAGTACCGTCGGCCTGTTTTTTAACATTTGTTTCCTGACGTCATCGATCAGCCCGGATTCCGTTTTAGGACTGAAAGACCAGCGGCAGATATTATCCACCGCGGTGGGAAAGCCCTGAGGGCTGGCCAATTCTTCAATGAGAGAGAGGTTAACCGGAAGGCTGGCACCGGTTCCTATTAAGATTAACCCCAGCACCCGGTCGGGATGATGGATTGCGGTCCAGAGTGCGATAGCACCGCCCATTGAGTGACCACCCAGGAAAATATCAGGCAATTCTAGTTTGTTGAGCCAGTTTATTATCCTCTCCCCATACGCAGAAATCCGCTGCAGCCCATGCCCCCGGGATTTTCCATGCCCTGGAAGATCGGGAGTATAGACACGGTAACCGGAGAGACGCCGGATCTGGCTGGGCCAGGAGAGGTGGTTTCCACCTGCGCCGTGAATCAATACAAGGGGTACGCGGACCCGATCATCCGCGTGATAAGCCTGGTAATATAAATCTACTTGGTAGGGCATGGTGAGTCTATCAGTATGGGGGTTAATATAGGGATTTAGATCAACCGCAAACGGTCCACGGCATCCGGGGTGAGCGGCAGGACAACCTGAATCTGGGTTCCTTCCCCGGGGATGGATTTGACGTGGAATACTCCCTGAACAAGTTCAGCCCGCTCGCGCATGTTGAGCATGCCCAGGCTGCCCCGGTCATCATAATTACCCATGACATCATCCACAAGAAAACCTTTCCCATCATCCTCAATTTCAAGGAAAGCCAGGTCGGACTGCAGGCGCTTGACTTTGACCCAGATGTGCTCTGCTTCGGCATGTTTACGGGCGTTATTCACAGCTTCTTCGGCGATAGTAAAGATCACTGTCTGGGTGTTCATATCTAATTCTTCTACCAGCTTGATATCGGTCTCCACAAGGACATTCTGATCGAAGGTATCCTGGGTTCTCTTCGCCATGGATTGTAAAGCAGCAACTAAACCCTCGGAATCCAATACCAGCGGTCGGAGAGAGAACAGCATGTGCCGGATTTGTTTTGAAGTCCGGCGGGCGAGTTCTTCCGTTTGAAAAAGCGCTTCTCCAGCTGCGTCTACGTCCCCCCGGGAGAGCAAGTGTCTGGCGCGGCTGATCTGCATCGGGATGGCGGCCACCGACTGGGTAGGTCCATCGTGCAGTGCCCGGGCCAGCCTGCGCTGCGCTTCTTTCTGCACTTTTATGATCTGATCGCGCTCTGTTGTTAACTCCTGGAACAGGTGGGCATTCTGCATGGCAATCTGGGCTTGATGCCCCACCGTGTTGATGATTTCCTGGGCATCAATTGTGAAGTAGTTTTTTTCAGGATGGGCAAAAAGCAGCACTCCAAAGGTATCCAGTCCGGCCCGGAGTGGAATACAGTAACCGGATGTGCAAGCCCGGAAAGCAATAAATTGCTTGAGCTCGGGATCCGCTGAAAGTTCCTGGGTCATGTGAGGGTCGCCGCTTTCAATGACTTTTTCCAATAGCCCTTCCACCCCCGGTAATCGCTGGGTCATGTCTGGGCGAGGAAGGCCGCGGCCGTAGGCAACCACCAGATCCGGAATAGCCATCTCTTCTTCTGAAAAGAGCAGTACTGCACTGATTAGTCGATCCGTGGGAAGGTCAGAAATCCTTAATGCTAGAAAGGCTGTGTCGAGACTTTTTTCCAGGACCCGGGAATAGTTGAGGGTAACGGTCAGATCAGTGATCAGCTGGTACATCTTGCGGATCCGTTCCTTGATATTGTCTTGATCTTTTGCCTTTGCTTTTGGTTTTGTTTTGGATTCTTCATTTAGTTCTCTTTTTGGTAAAAGCAAATATCCAACCCCGGCTCCCAGCATCAGGGCGATAATTGCCGTCAGACCTAATATGACCCAAAATTCTTGAACTGATATCATCTTTATTCCCTTAAACCTTCAGGGTAATTCTTTATATCATAACCTAAAAAACCTTACTTTTCATCTGGTGAATAATACACTTCCTGGTGAAATCCCCGGGTCTGAGTTTTATCCTTCTATCCTCCCAGAGGAGGACAATTCCTTTAGAACCGGTACCATTTTCCAGATTGCCTGTGATCGGTGGCTGAGGGTGTTTTTATCAGCCAGAGAAAGCTCAGCCATAGTAAGCCGGAGTTTTTCCAGGAGAAAAACCGGGTCATATCCAAAACCGCCTTCTCCTCTTTCATCTGGGATGATCTCTCCCGGGCAGATCCCTTCTTTTGTCATGAGTGACCCATCCGGACCATAAAGGGCGACAACACAGCGGAAAACAGCTTTCCAAGGCCGGGGCTTTTCCTCCAGATTCTGGAGAAGATATTGCCTTCGGTCCCTATCTGTAGCACCTGGCCGTGGCGCGTACCGGGCTGAATACAACCCCGGTGCGCCGTCCAAAACTTCAACTTCCAACCCTGTATCATCCGCCAGCGACCACAGATTGCTCGCGTTGGCAAAACCAGCTGCCTTCAGGATCGCGTTTTCCTGGTACGATTCCCCGGTTTCCTTGATCTCGAGATTCAACCCCAAATCAGCAGGAGCAACCAGTTTTAGATCCAGGCCGTTTAAAAGCGACCGAAGTTCTTTAAGCTTTCCTTGATTGTTGGTCGCCAGTAACAGCTTGATCATGAAAATATTTTCCGTAATAGCTACCTTGATTTTAGTTGATTTACGAGAATGCTGCTTAATAAAAACGTAAGGTAAAATGATACTTTCAGACTTCCTTAGGGTAAAATGGAATTAAATATCAATTTTACCCTAAGATTTATGCCAACCAACTTACCTGCCGACTATTTTAATGCAGAAGAGCGTTTCCGGTCTGCAACAACTCCTGAGGATAAAGTCAAATTCCTAGAGGAGATGATGGGCACGATTCCTAAGCACAAGGGAACCGATCATCTCCGGGCGGATCTTAGGAAAAAGCTCTCCAAACTCAAAGCGGCTACCACCTCCAAAAAAGGTAGCAAAAAGCAGGTATCTCCCTATCATATCAACAAAGAAGGCGCAGGACAGATTGTGATCATCGGTTGTACAAATGTGGGAAAGTCATCCCTGGTTCAGACGCAAACCAACGCTGAACCGGAAATTTCTCATGTGCCGTTTACAACCTGGTCTCCCATGCCGGGAATGATGTATATTGATAACTTTCAGGTCCAACTGATTGATACCCCTCCTTTAAGTGAGGATTACATTGATCCGGAGTTCCTGAATCTGATCCGGCGGGTAGACCTGGTGCTGATCATGGTGGATCTGCATACTGATCCAGTACAGCAGCTGAATTTTATTTACCAGAAACTGCAGGAGAACAGAATCGTCCCTCAGCATCTGGAGGGAAAAGTAGAGTCAGAGGGATTTTTGCTGCATGTGCCCAGCCTGGTGCTGGTAAATAAATACGACAGTGAAGAATTTGAAGAGCATTTCCAGATATTTAAGGAACTGCTCGATCTGGATTACCCGATGCTGCCCATTTCAACCAAGACCGGTTATAACATAGATATTTTAAAACAAACCATTTTTGACATCCTGGGGGTGATCCGGGTTTATTCCAAAGCGCCGGGGAAAGAAGTGGATAAAACCACTCCGTTTGTGATTGAAAAGGGTACTGTACTGGGGGATTTTGCAGGAAAAGTTCACAAGGATTTTCAAGAAAATTTAAAATCCGCCCGTATCTGGGGAACCAGCGCGGATTTCGAGGGTCAAATGGTCAGCCGCGACCATGTCCTTGAGGATGAGGATGTGGTGGAGCTGCAGATTTGAGACTGGGGGATATTGTGACATGGTGATAAGGAGAGCGAGAGAAAAGAGGACAAATAATAACACTGATGATGCCCGGTGGTTATCCCTACGGGAACCTTTGTAAAAACCGCGGGCTAATAAACCCAAGTCACCGAAAGGTGGTGCCGTAGTTTTTAGTTCCATGATTCACCATATAGCACCTTTGCAGTGCATTCAATATTTCTAACACGGCGGTTGAAACCGCGGGCTAGGATAACTAAACCGCCTTTCAGGGCGGTTTCTGCTTGGAAAATTCAACCATTGTTATATTTTCTTAAGAAGTCCATCCTATGAGGGGCTTAAGTTCATAGTCCGCGAATTTGCGAAGCCCTTCGATAAACTCAGGACGCCTTTTACCGACCATTAAACACAGAATACTGACTACTGAATACTGATGCCGGCGCTCTTCGATACAATTTGCACCTGTTGGCGATAACCACTCAGGACGCCTTTTACCGGAACACCGATTCCCGAAAACTAAGGTAAGATAGATTGACTTATGGAAATCAATAAAAAAATCTGGCGCCAATTATCCATCACAACGGTCATCCGGACAGTCTTCAGTTCTGGGTTCAGGATGGTATTTCCCTTCCAGCCGATATTAATGAAGGGTCTGGGCATTGAACTGGCGCAGATGACCCGGCTGATTGCCGGACAGTCGTTAGTGGGTATCTTCAGCCCATTTTTGGCTTCAATGGCAGACACTCGGGGACGGAAAACCGGCATGTTGACCGGTATGATTCTCTTCTGCCTGGGTTCATTAGTGGTCGTATTCCAACCAACAGTTCTTGGATTTTTCCTCTTCCTGGTGCTCTCCCTGCTAGGAAAATCTATTTTTGATCCTTCCATCCAGGCATATTTCGGGGATCATGTCCCGTATCAGCGGAGAGGACTTGTGCTGGCGATCAGCGAAGTAAGCTGGTCAATGTCATTCTTTATTGGTATGCCGGTAATTGGATTCTTGATGAGCCAGTTTGGATTGCTGGCGCCTTTTCTGGTTCTGGGTGTGCTGGGGGTGATTTCTTTCCTGGTGGTGATCGTGGTCATTCCGCCAGATCCTGTTTTGGCCACTGAACGCTCCTCATTGTTGGTAAACTTCAGCCTGGTATTCCGATCAAGGCCTGCTCTGGCAGGATTAGGGGTGATACTGTTTATTTGTTTTGCGAATCAACTTGTAAACGTTGTTTTTGGGGTTTGGCTTAACGAATCATACGGTCTTCAGATTGCAGCACTGGGAGGGGCATCGGCAGTGATCGGGATTTCGGAGCTTATTGGTGAGGGGGGAGTCGGCTTGATCTCAGATCGCCTCAGCAAACAGAAGGCGGTTCTTTTTGGAGTGATCGGAAATATCCTAGCCGCTATCCTGCTCCCTTTCCTGGGGGGGACAATGTGGGGCGCTTATTTGGGATTGTTCCTGTTTTACCTGACCTTTGAATTCACAATTGTCAGTATGAAACCCCTGATGACCGGTGTGCTGCCGGAAGCCCGGGCAACAGTGATGGCATTAACTATCGCCAGCGCATCCCTCGGGAGAGGGTTTGGTTCTTTGATCGCGGCACCCCTTTATGCCGGAGGATTCAGTCTAAATGCAGCCTTTACCGCGGTTGTGAACCTGCTGGCGATACTTTCTCTTCGCTACGTAATTGTCAAAGAATCTTAGTGAGTTTTCTTCAGGGAGAGGATATCTAAGGAAGATAATTCTTTGAAGAATACATTAAGATTTTGTTTTGGTTTTCATTATTTCTTGTTTCTAGAAAATTATTCCGGTTTACAGTTTAGTGATTGGTATAACCCAGGAAGATCATGTTTGCTATGAGTGTATATATCCTCAATAATAACGAAATTCTTATTTAATATCTTGCGAATCGATTCTAAATTCTCAAGATAATTGGAACCAGAAACATTTCCGAAAAGCTTATTTGTATGCTGTGATATGAAGATCCAATTACATTCTCCGTTATCTATGAAATCATTAAAATCCCCCATAGTCTTAATGAACGCGTCATTTTTATACATGTTATCAGCATCAATAATTTTTGAAAACCCCGTGTAATAGTAGTTTAGATAGTCTGAATTTCCTCCAAGAACTAAAATTGTGTCTCCTGATTTTGAATGCTTATCTAAGTATTTTCCAACCTCCATCCAATTGTCATTGTTATTGTAGTAGTAATACAATATAAGATTGGAAAAAACAAGCATAAAAATAATAGTAAGTATAAAATCCACCCAAAGAAAACCAACTCTTTCGTTCCAAAAGGTCACTAGTAATTCCTTAAATCCAGTTATACCAAGAGATATCAGGATTAAATAGGGAGGTAAAATAAAAATTAAAAATCGTGTTCCCCTGATTGCTCCATTAAAAGTATCCAAAAACAGGGGTAGAAATAACCACAGTATTACAAACCCATATGACTTCTTTTTATTCCAATTCATTAGAATAGATAAAATTCCCATAATGCCTAATGCTGGAAAAATAATCTCAAAGGGTGGGAAAGAATTCTTTGGCCATGGAGAATTAAAAATTGCTCTATATTTATCAAGAATAAATTGGGAAATAACGGTTTGTTGAATTTGGGTGGAAGGCCAGTTTGACCAGGATGCCAGATGAAAAAATTTCCAATTTATGCTAAATGATCCCAGATATTTAAGATAATAGCTTTGCAGAGTAGTTGATCCGATCACTATTTGATGAAAACGTGGAATTTGAGAAATTAATATCGGCAACCAGGGAAGGTAAAGGATTCCAACAATGATGAAACCACAAGTTGTCCAGAGAAGCCGGCTAATTTTTCCCTTAATATTAACGTCTTTTTCAACCAAAATATGGATATATAAAAACAACCCTTGGGTGATTATTGCGAATAAACCATAGTAATGGGTATAAAGCATCGCTAAATCAACAACAAGCATCATAATGAAATGTATTTTATTCTTCCGTTGTATATAAATCCATAATAGATAGAATGAGAGCGTTGCCAGCAGACAAAACAAACTATACATTCTTGCTTGTTGGGAATAGTGAATATGAAATCGTGAGAAAGCGAGAAGGATACTACTAAAGAAGGCAATTTCATTGCTAAATAGTGCCCGAGTTAATAGAAAAAATACAAAAATTGTTAGGGATCCAAATAATGCGGAATTAAACCTCACTAAAAATTCGCTATCACCAAGCAATAATGTCAGATGTAAAAACAAATAATCCAGGGGAGGAGAAAGATGAGAAGATAGATTCTCAAATAAATCAGGAATGGATTTAGATGAAACAAATAATTGCCCTAATTCATCCACCCATAACGATTTTCTTCCAAGACGAAAAAATCTAAGTAATCCCCCTATGATGGTTATTGATATTGATGTTAATATAACATTATTGGAATTTACAAAACCCCGAATTTTCTTCATGTTGTCATTATAATTGTTTATATAATAACAAAGAGTCAGATTAGCAAAGATTTGTAATGAAATTTATTAATTGATGTGACAAGTATTTTTTGGGAGAATTGGTTTATTGCTATCGTGCTACAAAAAAATATAAGCGTGACATGATAATAATGATACTCAACTTAAATTTACTCAATAATAAATACCCCGATTGATAGTTTTATAACGATATGCATTCTGTGAACTCTGATAAATAATGATATGGCGTATTTTATTGTAGTTACATCGAGAGATTATTCGATCGGCAGATCTTCCAGTTCCTTTACCATCCGTTCGATTACATCAAATCCTCCCTGCCAGAATTCTTTACTGGAGATATCGATTCCAGAATCCGAAAGGATCGCAGCCGGAGCCTGGGATCCGCCAGCTTCGAGGATTTTAATGTAGCCTGGTTTAAAGCTGTCCCCTTCTTTCTGATAACGCTGATAAAGCGATAACACCAACAGCTGGCCGAAGGCATAGGCATAGACGTAAAACGGTGTTTTGTAGAAATGTGGGATGGAGACCCATTCCCAGCGGAATTCGTCACTCACCACCACTGTTTCACCAAACTGTTTCTTTAAATTGTTCAAATACATATCTGAGAGATCATCAATGATGGCGCCATCCCGGGTCATTTTGTGTGCTTCCCGCTCAAAGAGAGCGAAGAACGATTGCCGCATGATAGTCGCGTAGGCGTCATCCACCTGGCGGAATAAGATATCCCGCCGAACGGCAGGATCATCTTCTTGAGAGAGCAGTTGGTCAATCAGCAGCATCTCTCCAAATGTAGAAGCGTTTTCAGCCAGAGGTAGGGAAGAGTGGAAGGTGAACACGCTGTGATCTGCTGCCAGCAGAGAGTGAATTCCGTGGCCAAGTTCGTGAGCCATGGTAGCCACTGCATCTGCTGTGCCCTGGTAATTTAATAACACCCAGGGGGATAAATTCGGCGTCACAGACCAGCAGAAAGCGCCGCTCTGTTTTCCTTTCCGGATTTCACTGTCGACATGATCATCATCCAGGATCTTCTGTGCCAGTTCAGCAATCCGGGGATCAAAGGTTTGGAAGGCGTCCAGCACCATATCCACCCCTTCCTGGAATCCGTAGGTCTTATCTGATTTGGCAACCGGGGCATAGACATCATAACGGCGCAGGTGATCCATTTTCAGCCAGCGGGCTTTGAGATCAAAATAGCGCTGGAAGGTAGGGGCATTAGACTCACAAACTTCCAGCAGGGCAGATACAGCCTGATCTGGGATGTCGTTCTGCAGGTTGCGGACAGAAATCGGGCTCTGGTAGCTTCGCAGGTCAATGTTTTCATTTGCCCAGTCCCTGACTAAGGTTTGGTAAATCTGGCCCAGGATGGGTCCATCCTCACCATATACCCGATAGAGCTCCTGGTAAATTGCTGCCCGGAGGTCCGGATTGTGATGGCGGGCGTACACCATTAACTCCCCCCGGGTCATCTCTTGCGTTTTCCCTTCCACTTCCACCTGGAAACAGTAGCGGTTGGTGATGGAGTCATACAAGGTGTTCAGGGCGCTGAATCCCGTAACATTTTTAATATTGAGTACCTTCTCTTCCGGTTCTGAGAGTGTGTGGGGAGTGAAGTGCCTGATTTCTTCCAGCCAGTATTGAAGATCACCGGCATTTGCCATTAACCGGTCAGCATCTTTCTGTTCCAATTTTTTCCACCAGAGATTAAAGAATAAGATCTTGTTTTGCAGGGTCACAAGGAACTGGTCAATTTTGGCCTGCAGTGCCAGGGCATCCTGGTTCTGGGTGTCTTCAGAGAACCAGAGACCGGCATATCCATAAAGGCGGTGGATTTGAACCGTGATTTCCTCAAGTTCTTTGATGATCCCCTGAAATGATTTTTCATCAATGTCCGCTGTAAGTTTTTGGCGGACCTCTTCAAATGCAGCAACTACCTGCTCCAGAGATTCCATGGCACCTTCGAATTCGGGAGAATCATGACCCGGGAATAAAGCGGATAAACTCCAGCGTTTTTGAATATAGGTTGCGGTCATAGTTAACTCTATTTAGGGGTTTTCTGATTGGTTTATGGGTATAACTTAAGCTTTGGGATTATACTTCAAAAGTGAGGCGGTGTGGGATCAAACCCCTCTCCGAAATCGGATTATTCCCGCTTAGATTTGGTATCCCGGCCTGTACCCGTGTTATAATTTTCTGACAGTTTTCTCTGATGAATACGGCTGAAATTTTGATTTTTATAGTACATGAGATGAACTCCGTTTGTTTCCACCCACGGTGAGTTCAAATCAGTAGGAGTAATCATGGCAGAAGCCTTTGATTTTCAAACCATCATTATGGTGCTGGAAAAATTCTGGGCAGAGAAAGGTTGTCTGATCTGGCAGCCTTATCACACCGAAGTTGGAGCTGGGACAATGAATCCTGCCACGTCGCTCCGGGTGCTTGGTCCTGAACCCTGGAATGTGGGGTATGTGGAACCCTCCATTCGCCCAGATGATGGACGGTATGGTGAAAACCCCAACCGTTTTTACCAGCATATCCAATACCAGGTGATCTTAAAACCGGATCCGGGAAATCCTCAAGAACTCTACCTGCAGTCGTTGGAAGCATTGGGTATCGATCCCCAGGTGCATGATATCCGCTTTGTAGAAGACAATTGGAAATCTCCCGCACTGGGTTCCTGGGGTTTGGGCTGGGAAGTGTGGTTAAACGGGTTAGAGATTACCCAATTTACATACTTCCAGCAAGCTGGAGGACAATCGCTTGACCCGGTTTCTGTGGAGCTTACTTATGGGTTGGAACGGATTGCCATGGCCCTGCAGGGAGTACGCGATTTTAAAAATATCCGCTGGAATGAAAACTATACCTACGGTGATATACAGCTGCAAAGTGAACAGCAGTTCAGCAAGTATGCCTTTGAGTTGGCTGATGTAGATAATCTGCGGGAAATGTATCGTCTTTACGAAGAAGAAGCCGAGCTCTGTTTAGCGGAAAAACAAGTATTGCCAGCCCATGACTACGTGCTGAAGTGTTCCCATACATTCAATCTTCTCGATACCCGCGGAGCAGTGGGCGTCACGGAACGACAGGGGTTTTTTCATCGGATGCGGGATCTGTCTCGAAAAGTAGCTGATGCCTACCTGGCCGAAAGGCAAATCCTGAAATTCCCCTGGTTATCCCAAAAAGCGGAAGAAAAACTGACTGGAAAGAAGTACAAAAACGTGGAATTTCCTCAAAATTCTGCTCCCTTTCTGTTGGAAATCGGCACTGAAGAGCTGCCGCACGGCGATGTGGTAGATGCTATAAGCCAGTTGGAAAAACGGGTTCCTGATTTACTAAACGAACTCCGGTTAGAGTATACCAGATTGAAGGTAATGGCAACTCCCAGGCGGTTGGTGGTTTACCTGGAGAAATTAGCAGGCCGACAAACTGATTTAGAACAGCTGGTAAAAGGACCTCCAGAAGACCGCGCTTACGGTGAGGACGGCAAGCCCACTCGGGCGGCTGTGGGTTTTGCTTCTTCAAAAGGTGTCAAAGTGGATGAGCTGGAAATTCGTGAAATGGATGGCGGCAAATATGTTGTGGCTGTGGAGCGAAAGAGCGGGGTGCCTGCCCATGAGGTGTTGTCTGAAAAACTTCCGGGTTTGATTGAAGGGATTCGTTTTGGGCAATCGATGCGCTGGAATGACCCTGTGTTATCTTTTTCCAGACCGATCCGCTGGCTTCTGGCTTTACATGGAGAATCCTGGCTTCCATTTACTTATGCAGAATTATGGTCCAAACCCACTACAAAAGGTCTGCGATTTCTGGCTGGCGGGGATATCGAAGTCAAATCCCCTGCTGATTATTTCCAAACCTTGAAAGAGCAGGGAATCACCCTCGATCATATTGAGCGAAAAGACCGGATATCAAAGGATTTGAATACACTGGCAGCGAAAGTTGGGGGAGAGGTGGCACCGGATCCGTCCTTATTAAGTGAAGTCACCCACCTGGTGGAAGCTCCCACAGCGCTGCTGGGAGAGTTTGACCGGGACTACCTGAAACTTCCCCGGGAAGTGCTGGTTTCGGTCATGAAAAAACATCAACGGTATTTTCCGGTGGAGAAAAAGGGAAAATTGCTCCCCTACTTTATCACCATTGCCAATAAACCCAGCCAGGAAGATGAATATCCGGACCTTTCCCTGATCACCCAGGGGAACACGGATGTGATCCTGGCCCGTTTTGCGGATGCGGAATATTTTGTTCAGGCTGACCGGGAGAAAAAACTTGAGGAGTACCTTCCCGCCCTGGATTTATTAACCTTCCAGGTAGATTTGGGATCCATGGGGGATAAAACCAATCGAATCCGTAACTTGGTGGATAAAATAGCTCCACTGGTAGATCTCTCCAAAGAGGATCTGGCTACTGCCCGGCGGGCTGCTGAGTTATGCAAAGCGGACCTGGTAACCCAGATGGTTGTGGAAATGACCTCCCTGCAAGGGGTAATGGGGTTTTATTATGCGTTGAATTCCGGTGAAAAGGAAGCGGTTGCAGAAGCTATCCGGGAGCATTATTTGCCAGCGTCGGCCGATGATTCCGGGCCAAAAGCCAAAGCTGGCCTGTTGGTGGGCTTGGTGGACAGGCTGGATTCCCTGACCGGACTATTTGCGGCAGGTTTGGCTCCAACCGGAAGCAAGGATCCGTTTGCTCAGCGCCGGGCTGCGTTAGGCCTGGTCATTAATTTGATCAGCTGGGATATTGATCTGGATCTGAATACAGCAGTGGAATATGCAGTCAGTGAACTGCCCATTAAAATGAATCCAGCAACCATAGCTGATTGTCTGTCATTTATCAGCGATAGATTACATAATTATCTGCGGGATGAGGGGTATAAACACGACGTGGTGGATGCAGTGGTTACAACCCAGGGTCATAACCCGGCAGGTGCATCTCGAGCCGTAAAACTTTTAAGCAGTTGGGTTCAGAAAGAAGATTGGGAATTAACATTGGATACCTTTGCCCGCTGCATGCGAATTACCCGGGATCTCAAGGAAACCTACCCGGTCAACGAAGAATTATTAAAAGAAGATGCGGAAATATCCCTCTCTAAAGCAGTGGAAAAAGGGTCCTTGCAGGATAGAAAAGCCGGTGACCTGGAGGCATTCTTTAAAGTCTTCACCCCACTTATCCCCCATATTACAAAATTCTTTGACTATGTTTTGGTAATGGATGAGGATCAGGAAGTTCGTAAAAACAGACTGGGTTTACTGCAGAGTATCACCCGGTTTGCTGACGGTGTATTGGATATGACCCGTTTGGAAGGTTTTTAGCCTGAATCCTTTCGCTTCTTCTTGAATAAATAGGACAAGATTTCCATCCCCCTCGAATATTGAGTATCGGGATAGAAATATTAATCTGAATTCCCTTGGTATAATCGTTTTTGAACCCAAAAAAACCAGTTGGTGAACTTTATGAGCGTTACAGACGAAATCAAAGACCGGATTGATATCGTTGACTTGGTATCTGAAAGCGTGGAATTGCGCCGGGCGGGGAAAAACTACACCGGATTTTGTCCATTTCACCATAATGTAAACACACCCGCATTTGTAGTATTTCCGGATACTCAGACCTGGCGCTGCTTCAGTGAATGTGATGACGGGGGAGATATCTTAAGTTTCACAATGAAGAGAGAGGGCTGGGAGTTTGCTGAAGCACTTCAACACCTGGCAGACCGGGCCGGTGTCCAACTGAAACCCCTCACACCGGAAGCGCAGGAAGAACAAGAAGAACATGAAAGACTGCGGGCATTGCTGGAAGAGGCAGTGGTCTACTACCAGCATAACCTTCTTCATACTGATGCGGGAAAGATCGCTGGGTCTTATCTGCAGAATCGCAGTTTGACAGAAAATACAATAGAAACCTTTGGGTTGGGTTATGCCCCGAATACCTGGGATTCTGCCCTGATATATTTTCAAGACAACGGGTATACGGTTGATGAGCTGCGGGATGTAGGATTGGTGTCCGAGAGAGACAAGGGGGGAAATTATGACCGGTTCAGGAATCGCTTGATGATACCCATCCGGAATCGGAGCGGGAAAATGGCGGGGTTTGGCGCCCGGGTGCTTGATCCCCAGGATGTACCCAAGTACCTGAATTCTCCCCAAACCCAGCTCTTTGATAAAGGAAAACTGCTTTACGGCTTGGATTCTGCCCGGAAAAATATCCGGGAACTTGATGAAGTTGTAATCGTTGAAGGATATATGGGCGTAATTGGCCCTTATCAGCATGGTTTCCAGAACATTGTCGCCCAAATGGGGACAGCTTTGAACGGATACCAGCTGGGGATTCTGAAACGGTACACTGACAGATTTATCATTGCCATGGACAGCGATGCGGCGGGACAGAAAGCCACTCTGCGGGGATTAAATATTGCCCGTGAAACCTTGGATCGAACATCTGATATGGTTTTTAATACCAGAGGATTACTCCGCCAGGAAACGAGATTAAAAGCTGATATCCGGGTTTTGACCCTGCCGGAAAGAATGGATCCTGATGATGTCGTGCACAGGAATCCGGAGGAATGGCAGGACCTGGTAAAAACGGCCCAACCGATTGTAGCCCACGTGATGGATACGTTAGCAAAAGATCAGGCGCTGGATGACCCGAAAGTTAAGAGCGCCATTGCTTCACAGGTCCTGCCGCTGATTGATGATATTCCGAACTCTATAGAAAGGGATGCTTACCTGCAGCGATTGTCCCGCATGCTGGAGATTAATGAGCAGGCTTTATTCAGTTACCGTCCGGAGCGTATGAAGCGCCCGGCATTAAGATCCAGGACAGAATTACCCCCGGCGAAAGATCCAGATCTCCGGGCAAGGGGACAGCGCACAGGGGAAGTGTATGAAGCTCATTGTGTGGGGATTTTGCTGCGGGAACCGGAATTAGTTTACAAAGTAGACCGTGAATTAGGGAAGGAGGGATTAACCCGATTTGACGAAAAAGATTTCCAGAACACAGATTTCCAGATCCTGGTCAGATTAATTAAGGAAGCCCTGGCGCAAAGTGAAGAAGAACCCCGGGATTATGTGATCAGCTATTTGCCGGAAAATTTCTTAGGGATTGTTGATGAACTGCTGGCCAGAACTGTGGATCTTGATCCAAAGGCCGATAAAGTACTGGAAGATTTGATGAGAGCATTGCTGAAACTCAGAAAATGGCAGATAGTGAAAAAAAGGGACCATCTTCGGTACCTTCAGGAAACCAATCATGAAAATGGGGATTTCAAGGCCCTTGAGTACCAGAAAAAAACCATCCAATATTCACAAGAAGAGCTAAAAATAGATATATTAAGTGAACGTTACACCAGCCGGACCGCCGCTTTTAATTCGTGAATAAAGGCAAGGCCCACGGCAAGTATGTTTTTACATCACGCTCATTACTGAATTCTTCGAGGTCTTTAGGCAAGATGCAGAAAGAACATACGTTCCCAGAATCAGAAGGTGCAAACATCAGAGCTGCGATGCGTGATGATCCTGTTCAAATGTACCTGAATGATATCGGGACCATCGATCTATTGGATGTGCACCAGGAATTCTGGCTTGGCGCCCGATTGTTATCAACCCGACGGATAGATCGATTAAAGAGAGAATCTCCGCTGGTTGATTTAAAACAGCCAAAAGATCGCGATATCTACTTGGCAATTTATGATGATTTACGGGTTATGCACCGCCGCATCAGAGAAGATGTGAAACGGCTTCGACTGGAATGTCCCGATTGGAATAAGATCATAGAGGAAGCCCAGATGCTGCGGTCAACCTGGTACTTGGAACCCCCTTCCTACACCCGGAATTACCTGGATAATGGATTGTGGGGAGAAAATGAAGAATGGGGCTACGTTGCCCGCAACGTTTTCCATTTTTTTGTGTCCTTTTATTCTTTCCCTGAAGTAATTACAGAATGGCTTAAAACCTGGCTTCTGGAGAAGAAAAAATTACCTTCCTTAAAGAAATTTAAAGACCAGCTGCCAGCAGGTGATAAACTCCAGATCGAGATTGAAGACCTGTGGAGCCGTTATTACGAAGCTTACCAGGCACTGATCCGCCGCAACCTCAAACTGGTTGTCAGTGTTGCCAAACATTATATTGGGCGGGGAAATTCCTTCCTGGACCTGATCCAAGAAGGTAACGTTGGGTTGCTTCGGGCTGTCTCCAAGTTTGACCCAACCCGGGGATTTAAATTCAGCACTTATGCAACCTGGTGGATCCGCCAATCTGTCAGCCGCTCAATTGCAGACCAGGCGCGGACTATTCGGATCCCGGTTCATGTGTTTGAAACGGTTACCCAGCTGCTCAGGATCCGCCGGCGTTTAACGCAGGAATTGGAACATGAGCCCAGCTTAAAAGAAATTGCCCTGGAAACCGATTATTTATCTATCGAGGATAATAAGGCGATTAAAGAACATCTCCGAAGGCAAGATTCTCTTCCCCCGGAGTATCTCCGAAAATGGAGGGAAGCCACCAGTAAAGTCCACCGCTACTTAAGGGCTGCGGAAGACCCCATGTCATTAGATCGACCGGTTGGAGACGAGGATAATAATCAGCTGGAAGATTTTATCCACGATGAAGATGCCATGTCCCCGATTGAAGCCACAGCGCAGGAAATGATGCGGGAACACCTTGGGAAAGCTTTGGATAATCTTTCCGTTCGGGAGAGACAGGTTCTGGAACTCCGATTTGGCCTGATGGATGGAAAGGTCCATACCCTGGAGGAAGTGGGAGCCTACTTTGATGTTACCCGGGAGCGGATCCGCCAGATAGAAGCAACCGCACTCCGGAAACTGCGCAGTCCAAATGTGTCGTACAAACTGGAGGATTATGTTGAATGAGTCTGGTTGGAGAATAATTCCTACTGGATTCCTTTGGGCTGAAAGATGAAAAAGAGATTGGGTAATTTTTCTCTGCTGAACGGTTTAGTTTGTCTTGTAATTTTCTTTTCCTCCTCCTCATTTGGTTTGGATTATGCATATTTCTTATTTGGGGGCATTTGTTTAACCGCTCTTGGTTTTCTATTAAAACGAAGTTCTAGATCAAATAGGGAAAAGCGGGGTTGGTTTCGAAGAAGATCGCGCGAAAATCCGGTAGTGGATGATGTGAATGATTGACCCCCTGATCCTCAGCCGTAACGGTCCCCTGTTCTTGTTTGCCCACGCCAACGGATATCCCCCGGAAGCTTATCGAACGTTCCTGACCCCCTTTGTAGATGATTTCCAGGTGATGGCGTTATCTCTGCGGCCCTTCTGGCCGGGGTCAGATCCTGATCGTCTGAAAGACTGGAAGGATTTCCGGGATGATTTTCTTATCTTTCTGGATGAACTTGAATCCAATCAGAGTTTGTCTGGTTACTCAAATATTGGATCTAGCCAGGTCCTCGCAGTGGGGCATTCTGTTGGAGCGATGACAATTTTAATGGCTGCTATCGAACGCCCGAAACTGTTCCGGGCGATCGTGTTGATTGAACCGGTATTGTTTCCTCCCTGGCAGGGCGCCATCATGCGGGCACTGGCGTCGTTCAACCTGCTGCGCAGGGTTCATCCGTTGATCCGCGGCACCCTTCGGCGAAAAGTGAACTTTCCGAGCCGGGAGGTTATGTTTACCAATTACCGCGGTAAACGTATCTTTAAGGGGTTATCTGATGATGTGCTGCGGGATTATGTTGCCGGTCTGGCAAATGATAATCCTGATGGAACGGTAAACCTGAAGTATAGTCCAGCCTGGGAAGCAAAAATCTATGAAACCGGTGGAATCGCCGACGCCTATGTATGGAGGAACTTGTCCAAAGTCTCCTGTCCGGTTATGGTACTCCGCGGTGGGGATTCCGAAACCTTAAAACCAAGAGTGGTCCAGTTGATGATTAAGAAGCTGCCGGAAGGACAGGCATATTCTCAACCGGAAGCAGGACACCTGTTGCCATTGGAACTTCCAAACCGGACTGCGAGCTTGGTAGTAGATTATTTAAAGTCTGTTGAAATATAAAAACCAGCTTGAACAGGGGGAGAGAATGCTCCCATCTCCCGTAAACCATCCCTTATTGATATTTCGTTTTTAGAAGATTCTGATCGTACGCATCCCGCCGATGAGAACAATTATCCCTTGGGCAGAGTTCACAGCTTGAAAAACCACTTTCGGAAACAAAACGAATACCGGATACCGTCTGGTTTGGAATCATCAGCATACTGTCAAGCAGTTTGACGCCAATAGCTTGCTCTGGATTTCCCAGTAATTTAAATAAGGATGTCTGGGCAGTGATGGGCCAATCTTTCAACGAACCCGGGTTCATGGAGGCGGTTTTACCCAGCTGGTAGGTTTCTTTCAAATGGGAGAGCAGCGTCTCTTCGGCTGCCCGAAGCGCCATCTGACTGATCTCTTCCGCATAATATTTTTCCAGGAGATCATTCTTGGTTTGGGTCCATTCGTACAGCTCTCCACCGCTGGTGGTTATATATGGAAACACCCGGTGAACATCACTCAGGTTTACGCGCATGACCCGGCTTTCCATGCGGATGCCGCCCAAAACAACACCAGTATCGTCTCTTTCATCGATGCCAGTGATGGCATACATTGCCCGCGGATGGCCGATCCGGTGGGCTTCCTTCACCAGTTCAAGGACCAGACCCTCATTATTACTGCCCTTTTTTACGCGCAGTTTCTTAAAAATTCTTTTTGTAGATGGATTAAATTCGATCTGATCCAAGATGATAATATCCATGATGTTTCCTCTGTTCCTGTAAGTTTGATAATTACCCATTGTAGCATGTTGGAAGAGGAAGATGACATATTCCAGCGCTGCTGGGTTGAGGGTTTTGTTTACTTTCTTGGTGGGAGCTTGATAGAAAGTCCGAATCTATCCATGCTACAATAGATAACAATTGCTGAGAACAATATTAATTGAACCATGTTTATACTTGCTATTTCGCCCATACTTGTCATTTTGCTCCTGATGGTCGGTTTCCGGTGGGGGGCATCCAGAGCCGGAGGAGCTGGCTATCTGACCGCTTTTCTGGTTGCCTGGATCTGGTTTGGAATCAATCCGGAAACCCTATCCTATGCTCACGCCAAGGCAGTTTTTCTGATCCTCGATGTGCTTCTCATCATCTGGACTGCGTTTTTATTATTCCGGGTGGTCGACGAAGCTGGTGGTATCCAAATCTTAAGTAAATCACTTCCTTACTTAACCGCTGATAAAGGAATGCAGGCCTTAATTATTGGCTGGATTTTTGCTTCCTTTTTACAGGGTGTGGGAGGGTTTGGTGTCCCGGTAGCAGTGATTGCCCCTATCCTGATTGGTTTGGGTTTTTCTCCTCTCAGCGCAGTGGTAATTCCATCCCTGGGCCACAGCTGGGCGGTTACATTTGGATCGCTGGGAGCATCCTTTAATGCCATGATGGCAGCCACAGGACTGGATTGGCAAGTTCTGGCTTCCCCTGCTGCAATTTTTCTGGGTATTGCCGGGATCTGTGTTGGGTTTGCTGCGGCTTTTGCAGCCGGGGGTTGGAAAACTATCCGGCGTTTAGCGCTGCCGATCATAATCATCGGGGTGGTCATGTCGACTGCGCAATACCTGACAGTCACACTGGGATTATGGAATATTGGCGGATTGATAGGAGGTACGGCAGGTCTGCTGATTGGTATCCCTCTCGCCTGGGTTTACAAAGGAAAGACAAAATCCTCGGAAAAATTAGACTGGAAACCACTGCTGATTTCTCTGTCTGGATATGGGGTCCTGGTGGTCCTCACTCTTGTTATCCAGCTGGTTCTTCCGCTGAACGGTTTCCTGAGTCAGGTGCAGTTTGGTTTTGATTTTCCAGCTACGAGAACTCTGGCAGGGTATATAGTACCGGCTGGTCCTGGCAGGCAGATAACTATTTTCCGCCATGCCGGTATGATTCTACTGGTTTCTTCAGCTGCCGCTTACTTATTTTTTAAAAGCGCCGGATGGTACAAAAATGGTGCGCTCTCCAGGATCCTGGCCACTACAGGGAAACGTGTAATCTCTTCCAGTGTGGGCATCACTTCCATTGTGATGATGGCGATAATCATGCAGCATGCGGGCATGACCGATACTCTGGCCCGTGGTTTTTCCACCTCACTTGGCTGGTTTTACCCAGCCTTATCTCCCTGGATCGGCGCTCTGGGAGCGGTGATGACGGGCAGCAACGCCAATTCAAATCTGGTTTTTTCCGCCCTACAGCTGCAGACAGCTGAACTGTTGGGTCTGCCTGCTGCGATTATCCTGGCTGCTCAGACCACTGGCGGTGCGCTGGGATCTGTCGTTGCGCCAACAAAGATAATAGTGGGCGCAAGCACTGCAGGGCTGGAGGGTCGAGAAGGTGATATTTTGAGAAAACTGCTGCCTGCAATATGTGTGCTGCTCTTGATTGTCAGCATCATGGCCATGATTGGGATAATACTCTTATGAAAAAGCTATTTCCCAGGTTAAGAGCAAATCCAAATATCTTCTATCTGGTATTGTTTATTTTGATGATCGTTCCGGGTTTGGTCTTGTTTTTTGCTGTTGAAAATGACAGCGGCTTCTGGGTATATATTTGTTTGATCACAGTGGTAATAGCAAACGTGGTCGCGGTTACTCAATAAAACTTCAAAGCAGATAATTGGGGGTTTGAAAGTCTTTTATTCTGAGTCCTCTAGTGTGGATTGAAATCACCCTGTTTGAAGGGTTTTGTATTCCTGCCCGATGTATTCAATCAGCATTCTTTATCTGCTCAGGCTAGGTTTCCCCAGATTAGATATTGATCTGAAACCGTTTGTAAAAATTTATAGCTTCTATATCTGACAGGGTCACCTGGATTGTTGCAGGTATTGCCTTGATTGCCTGGGGACTTCTCGGCTTGACCGGAACGGCTGGAATCAATACCCAAGGCTCGTAAATCAATGAATATCAAATTAAACTAATCCAAAAATGATATTATTGAGATTTTAATTTACGAAATAATTTTAGATCTCAGGACATCATTAATATAGAAACCAAATTTGGAGTATTATGAAAAATCATCAAAAGAACTATATAAAATCGTTTCTCTTTGTTGCAGTTCAGTTCATTGGTCTTGGATTAATTGCAGGCACTGGACCGATTATCCCAACTAACAAATATCTTCTAACAGTTGAATTATTAGGACTGGGGTTGGGAATTTGGGCAGTTGCCACAATGCGTATCGGAAATTTTAATATAACACCTGATCTATTTGCCTGGAGCAAACTCGTAACGTCAGGACCTTACCGAATAATCCGACACCCAATGTATTTGGCTCTATTATTGACCACAATTCCACTGATTATAGATAGCTTTAGCACTTTCCGCCTTTTCCTCTGGATAATATTACTTGTAGATTTAATCCTGAAAATTAACTATGAGGAAAATTTACTGGTAGTGGAATTGGATGGGTGTGAAAGTTATGTTAATTTTTCTTACCGATTAATTCCATTTTTCTATTAATCTGAATCCTCAAACGACTCAAGTTCACAATTCAATTAAATATTCCTTCAGCTCCCCGGGTGCAGCCCGACTAAGTATTAATAAGTAGACCCCTTTATTCCTTGGACTGAACCCCGTAAACAGGACACAAAATAAAACACCTCTCGTACAATACAAGTACAGGAGGTGTTTTTGTATGGCGAGAAAAAAAGGAAGTAAAG
>SDBU01001858.1_pt1 | contig 29138 bp, 30 predicted proteins | sample 2277071 | NCBI WGS metagenome assembly SDBU01 (sample SAMN10397929, study PRJNA504765) | marine sediment metagenome | isolation source: marine sediment core GS08_GC12, 126 cmbsf | place: Arctic Ocean: Gakkel Ridge, Loki's castle | collected 2008 | reverse complement strand
AAGACAGCTGGAGTACAAGTGTGGGTGGTACGGTTCTGAGCTTGTCATTGTATCAAGGACCTTTCCTTCATCAAAGATGTGTTCACAGTGTGGGCACAGGAAGAAAGAACTCTCTCTAACAGAGAGGGAGTATGAGTGTGAACAGTGTGGGCTAGTGATAGACAGAGATCTCAATGCTGCACTGAACCTGGTCGCCGTCAGTTTGCCGGAGACTGAAAACGCCTGTGGAGAGGAAGTAAGACACAGCAAATCTTCCGAGATTTGCAATGCAGCCTCTATGAAACAGGAACCGAACATCATCCCGGACTCAATGTCCAGGAATGTCTAGGTTTCGGGGAACGGTTGTATGAAACGGCAGACAGAAAAGTAAGACATAGCACTCCAGTGAAGAGAAGAATGTCAGTATCCGAAATACAACAAGATGATACAACTGCCAAGAGATCTACGAGGACAAAGGCACCACGTGACATTCTTCAATGGACATTCCTGAAAATCATAATCCCTGCAGTCATTCTTCTTACAATTTGGTACCTGATTGCTAGCCTTACTCGCATATCACTGTTTGATGTTGCTCAGGCATTCATAAGGCTCATGCTGGAAGGTGATAGTCAAGGCACCTACTTGACTGAGCATATTGTTGCCAGTGTATACAGAGTTACCATTGGTTTCCTTGCTGCTGCCTTAACGGCTATACCTCTCGGTATTGCTATTGGACGTTATCGTCTTGTTGATTCAGTCTTAGGACCTGTCGTTGAAGCAATGAGACCTATTCCCCCAATTGCTTGGATTCCTATCTCATTACTCATGTTTCCGGGAAATATCGTAGGTGCTCAGTCATTTATTATCTGGATTGGTGCATTCTTCCCGATACTAATCAATACAACCACGGGAGTAAAACGGACCGAACTCGTTCATATTGATGCAGCCAAGACGCTGGGTGCTAGTGAGAGTCAGATACTTACAAAGATCGTAGTTCCTTCTGCAGGTCCGGAGATATTTGCTGGTCTACGACTTGGCTTTGGTATAGGATGGATGTGTCTAGTTGCAGCAGAAATGTTACGAGGTAGTGTTGGTCTAGGTTATCTAATCTGGATTATGTGGCAGGTTGGTAGAACTGGTGAAGTAATCACAGGAATGCTGCTCATAGGTTTCATCGGGTTTCTGATAACCTACGCTTTCTTGTATATTGAAAAGTATCTTATTAGATGGAGGCAGACTGTTTCTGTCTAGTTAAGCTCATTGCCTTCTCTTGCTCCACACGGAGAACATCTAGTATTTGGCTCCTATACGCTAGACATGCTGGTGTAGTTCGAGTTCTGGGTCTTGGTAGATCCAAATTATATTCAGCAATGATTTTGGCTGGAATATTGCTTAACATAAGTATACGATTGGATAGGAACACGGTTTCATCTACATTGTGTGAAACGAAGAGAATGGTTGATCCTGTTATCCCTTGAATCCTGAGAAATTCCTCTTGGAGGTGATTCCTAGTCTGTGCATCTAGATTAGAGAGTGCCTCATCAGCTACAAGAATGTCTGGAGAGAGAATTAGACTACGTGCCATCTCGGTCTTCCGTGCCTGACCTCCCGATATCTCGTGTGGGTAGTGATCGTCGAGCCCCTCCATTCCTGCAATTTTGAGAGCTCCCTCTACTGCCCTATCTCTCTTTTCTGGAGAAACCCCCTTGACTTCAAGACCAAATTCAATATTCTGTCTTACCGTTCGCCATGGGAATAATGATTCTTGCTGGAAGATATAGCCAACTCTATTGTGTCCTGGTTCAACTTTTTCTCCATCAATGAGTACTTCTCCCTCGTCAGGTTCTAAGAGACCTGCAATGATCTTCAAGAGAGTTGTCTTTCCACATCCGCTTGGTCCGAGTATACTCAGTAATTCCCCTTCTTCAATATCAAAGGAAATATTGTCTAGGACTTCAGTTTCGCCTGAATCCCCATTTGGATATGATTTTGAGAGGTTACGAACTGAGAGTTTGGCCATTTTTCATCCAAGTATGGCCTTACACGAGCACTCTGTTAAATACTATGTTGTAAACAAGGCCTCTTAACGTGATAGAGGCTGAGCGCACAAAGTAAAAATAGGCACCCGAACCAGTCTTAGTAGTATTAGGTACTGATATTTGGGTATATTGATTCGATATTGACTGTACAAAGTGCCTGTTCACAAACTCCGGAAGGTAATTGACTTGACCTCACCAAAAATTCTATTCGAGATTGACGACGACGAGAGCACCAGCGCGATTGCTGTTGGCGATATAACCGGTTCTGGAACTTCTGAACTCTGTACCGGTGGACGTGACGGAGTCATCCGATTATACGATGCAAATAAGACCGAGATAGCATTCCTTGCTCAACATGATGTGGGTGGAAGCATTTTGTCTATCAAGATTGCTGACGCTAATAACGATGGTATGATGGAAATAATTGTGGGTCGCGCCCTTAGTTCATCCGAATCTCCTGGAGAAGGTGGGACTGTTCAAGTCTTTAGATATGCTCCTAGCGGTCAACTAGAGGTCATTGGAGAATTTGCAGTTGACAAGTTCGTTACAACAGTCTATGTGACTGATGTCACCGGAGATGATAAGAACGAGATTCTTGTTGGTGGAAGTGACCGAACCCTTCGAATCCTCAAGATGGACACTGACAATAACATTACTCAATTCTGTATGCACAAACTCGATGATATGCCCTTGGCTATTGGAACCTGTGACGTAATTGGTGACGAGATTGAAGAAATAGTCACTGGCAATCGGGACAATACATTACGAATCTTCAAAGTGAAAAACGGCACATTAGAGCAAATTGAGGCTTTAGAGCTACCTTCACCAGTTGTATCTCTTGACTCAGGTGACATTCTTGGAGACCGTAAGATGGAACTTGGTGTTGTCACCAGAGATGGCTCAATCCGAGTATACCGAAACGAAGAGAGTAAGTTCGACCTCTTCTCAACATTGGATAATGTTAATGCTCTATCAATCCGTATCGAAGAAATCAACGCAGATCACCTGGATGAAGTTGTAATATCCACAAAAGACCACCAGATTAAATTCTACAATCTATACATGGCGGACCTTATCGAATTAGCAACTGTAGATATTGGTAAGAAGATTCTCTCCATCAATGTTGGAGATGCTGGAGGCGATGGACGCAAAGAAGTACAGGTCGGTGTTTCTGATGGTCCCCTTAAGGTCATAGAGGGACTCTATAAGATTATTCCAAACTTTGAGGTCAGTTCTGATGCAAAGACCGGAACTGAATTAACCGGCAAGATTACTGTCTACAATATCAGCGATGAGCCTGTCAATGGTATCGCTGGTAAGATCTATCACTTTCCAAAAGACAACATGGATGTAGAACCACAGCAACTACGTTTCGACCTTGCTGCTGGTGAGAGTAAAAGCATTGATGTTCGTCTTCTGCCCAAAGCAGAAGGTACAATCATTGTTCGACCCATCGTTTTGATGTGGACCGACGCTAATGGACAATTGAAGCAGGTCACAACTCCTGAAACCGCAATCCTTGTTGAAGAAGGAATTGCTGTTGCAGCTCCTGCAGATATCGCGCCCGTGCCAATCGAACCTGTTGATTTCAGTAGTCCAGAAGACATCATTGTTGAAGAAGAATCACCCTTTGGTTCTGTTGTGGGTACCGGTTTCAGCGATGTTGAACAGAAGGAAACTGCTCATGCAATCCTTGAGAGCACGATGAGCGAAGATAGTGGGGACTCACTAAAGGCAGCAGAGGCACTCCTTGACCAGCTCTTTGGAGCTGAAGAGGCCACCTCCGCAATGACTGAGATTGATGATGTAGCAGCTCTCATTGCAGAAGAACCCACAACTGAAGACACTACTGTTGTCGCCGCTGCAGTGTCAGATACTGAGAGTGCTTTTGTAACTGACATTAAGAACAGGCGTCCAAAACCACCACGCCCAGGTACTGCCACAGACTCCTATCAATATCTCTTCAAACTAATGGTGATCGGAGAGGGAGCTGTTGGGAAGACCACGCTAGTCAATCGCTACGTTACTGGAACTTTCGAAAAAGACTACAAGACCACAATCGGTTCTCAATTCGCCGTTAAACTCACTCATATCTCACCTCCTGAATCTGAGTACTCAACTGGAATTAAGATTCAAGCTTGGGACGTCGCAGGACAAGCGCGATTCAAGGCGGTGCGAAAGATGTACTACAGTGGGGCGGCAGGGGTTATCCTGGTGTTCGACGTTACGAGACGGCGTTCCTTTACTGAGATGTCCAAATGGGTCCAGGAAGCAGACGAGTCGATTGGGACGAGAGTTCCCGCGCTCATTGTTGGAAACAAGACAGACCTTCCGGACCGTGCAGTTCCCTCAGATGAGGCTAAGCGCTGGGCTGAGGACAATGGTTTCATGTACATGGAGAGTAGCGCAAAAACTGGAGATGGAGTGGCAGACATGTTCACGGTTCTTGCAGAGAGTATGTGGAACGAAGCCCGTCGGATTACCGAGAGTAAGAAGACCGAGATTTGATCTATTCCGGAATAGGTTTCCAGCAGGGTAGATTCAGTTGGCTCTTCACCCATGACCCTTTACAAATGACATCAGTAGACCTACCTGGGTTAGTACATTGGCACCAGTATGAGCCACCAATCTTTTTCTCTCGAATGGAGAAATAGCAGTTCTGACAGCGTTTGATTGTAGATAATTTTTCAGAAATAACAGGGGGTCCAATATTCTTCTTTGGAGATTTTTCAGATTGTTTGACTGGTTCGTCTTTTCTGTGCTTCTCAATTGTTCTTCTAGCATCCTTCTTGAGCATCATGTTGACATAATCCTCGTCGTTCATCTCCGCAGCCCGGTAACTGTCGTTTTCTGCATCAAGATTGACAAAGTCATCAAGAAGTTCATTCACAGAAACAGTGTTTTTCTTCTTCCTCTTCCACATGTCGCCATCTCACCATTCAAGTGTGGGAATAACATCGAAATCCCCGTATCCTACCTATGTGCGTTTCTGTGTAAATGCAAATAAAACTTCTACTATTAGGATAAGATGATTGGGAGAAACTTTCCTAATCTATTCTAGGATTTCTGGCGCTTTTTGTTTGATATGTTGGTTCCCATTTCCCATTGGACGAATTCTACAGCTACTTTCATTCTCCCAGTTAGAGCAGGTATATCTTCAGTGCCCTGAGATTTCATGATCTCTTCTATGATTGCTTCATCTTCTGAGAGCATAGTTTTTTCAACAGGACCTTCATTTTCTTCTAGTTCCGGTTCATTATGCGGTCGAATAATATCATCAATCTCGATACTTGGGAAGTAAGCTTCCAAATCTTTTGACTTTCTCTGCATTACATCGTGCTCTGTTGAAATTGGTTTTCTCTTCAACCTCTCTAATTTTCTATTAGCATCCTTCTTGAGCATCATACTGACATATTCATCATCATCAATGTCATTTACTCGTTTACTATCCTCTTCAACATGAACAAAGTCGTCAAACAGCTTTTCCACTGAAACGTCATCAATGGTTTTGGTTTTCTTTCTCCAGCGCATTATATCTTACGACCCTCTAAGACCGGTGTAACCAAGGTTTCCCAACATTACATCAATATTCATTTTCGGGCGAGTGTTAATAAAACACCTATTATTATGGCACAGTTTCTACTGGACTAATTTTGCGCCCTCGTCAAAAGCTACAATGTTTTCAGAGCTAGAATCAAAAATGGATTGAAGTGATTTTCGGATTATCTGTTGGGGCAGAGGGTTCTGAGTCAAGGCTCCCATCGCACCCAGAATATATGAATTCAACATCCTCATTGAACCAATTTTAGTTAGTGTTTCTTCCGCATCTAGGACAATAACTTGCTTGCATAATTTGTTCAGTAATTCTGTGATTTTATCAAGGGACGGATATTCTCTCTCTTCGTTGTTAGCATCGACTGTCGGAATTTTTGTCTGACTGATGATTGCTACAGTTCTGTTACCTGCGAAGTCCAAGGCAGATCTTAGTGCTTCTAATGGCTCTAAGCCTAGCAGGATGTCAACTTCTCCCTTCGGTATCAATGGTGCCCAATCTGTTTTTCCAATACGAAGATGTGTCAGGACGCTTCCACCTCTTCTGGATGCTCCAAAGGTATCTCCTACAACAGGTCTCAGACCTGATTGTACTGAAGCCTCAGCCAAGACTCTTCCACAAACAAGATTTCCTTGGCCTCCTACTCCTGCCACTAGAATATTGAAGGGGTCTCTCATTGTACTCTTTCCTCCTTAATGGCATCATAAGGACAAACTGCGACACAAGCTCCACATTGCACGCAGAGCTGATCCAGAATGATTGGGTGATCCATCATCTTATTCCAGCTTATCGCAGGGCAAGCAAAGTCTGAAACACAGATGAGACATTTCTCCCCTTTGCACAAGTCTTTGTCAATTCTGAAGGATGTTTCTTTTACAGTAGATTCTCTTCTGGCTTCTTCGAGTATACAGACACTATCAAGAAGTAGCACCTTCAATCCATCCTTGTTTATTGTTGAATGGAGCAAGTCGATAAGTTCGGGGATGTTGTTCGCATCACTTCTTGCATAGAAGTCCGGTGCTATTGCTTTGATAATCTCTTCAATCTTCACACGCTTTAGATTGGATTCTTGATGAAGTGCGCCTGGATGTGTCTGGAATCCTGTCATAGCAGTTGTTTCATTATCTAGAATCACAAATGTAAGATTGGAATTCTTGTGCTTGGCGTTTATGAGTCCTGGAATGCATGCATGAAAGAATGTTGAGTCGCCAGCAACTGCCAACACCTTCGCGTCAAACCCGAATCTCTCTAACTGACCTAGTCCAGTGGCTACACCGATTCCTGACCCCATGGCCTGCATTGTGGTCATTGCCCTATCATAGAACACTCCCAGTGAGTAGCATCCAATGTCTCCTGCAACAACTAATTTGTCGCCAACTCTCTTTCGTACCTTTCTAATAGCCCAATAGAAATTTCGGTGTGTGCAACCAGCGCAGAATGTGAGCGGGCGTGGAATTAGAATATCTGAATCAATTTCCTTTCTTTTATCCAGCTTGATACTTTTCAGTTTAGCAATGGCTCCTCGCATGACATCTGTTGTCATTTCTCCATAGGCCGGGATTGCTCCAGTTCTTTTACCATGGAGCTCTGGGACATTATCTAACTCAACCGAGATCGACCTTATCTCATCTTCCAAGAATGGGTCGATTTCCTCGGAGAACAGAACTCTCTTAGTTTTCTTGAGCGCAGCTACTACGATTTTTCTTGGTATAGGATAAGTAGTAACAAGATTCAGAATACCAATCTCTTTAGCATCCAATAGATGAATAGCTTCTTGCGAGTAGCGTCTGCTAATTCCGCTAGAAATGATCAAGATATCGAGCTCTTTCTTGGAAGGTTTTGTATTCCACTTTGATTCATCGAAAGTCTTAGAGATTTGTTCCATCTTATTGAGAAGATCTCTATGTTTGAAATGGGGTGAGGGAACATTGAACAGATTCTCTTTCAGAGTTCCTGCAGTCCATTCTCTTTTCGGGATATCTCCCTTTGTAACTAGTCCCCTTGAATGACTAAGGCGAGTTGTACATCGAACGAGCACAGGAACCTCATATTCCTGAGATATCTTCAGTGCAAAGGGGACTATGTCCTTTGCCTCCTGGTAGGTTGAAGGTTCAAGCAGAGGGATTTGAGCTGCCTTTGCATAGAATCGTGAATCTTGCTCGTTACTTGAGCTATGACCTTGTGGGTCATCACATACGACAATAACTAGTCCACCTGTACCAGTTCCTGAGAGATTCAAATTTAGAAGAAAATCCGAAGCGACATTCAAACCTAGTGATTTCATCGGGCATATTGCTGGAACACCTGCCCAACTTGCTCCCGCTGCGGCCTCCAATGCTACTTTCTCATTTACACTCCATTCAACATAGATATCAAATTCATCAGCGAAATGTTGTAGAATTGTTGTTATCTCTGTTGAAGGTGTTCCTGGATATGAAGCACAGAAACCAATTCCTGCTTCTAGTGCCCCTCTTGCAATGGCTTCATTGCCTCCCATGATGGCTTCGTGATTTGAGTCTGTCATCCTCCCACAATCTGACAACCTCTCAGAAAACACTTTCGAATTCGATAAACTGAGAGAAAGAGAAAAAAGGGAGACCCCTACTGATTGGTAGTACCAAAATGTCAAAAGAACAAGAAAGCGAGCCTCAAACTGGGAAGAAATTCACTTCACTCCATTCGATATCTCATGACAAAGATGTAGACGGTCTCAACTCCGCTGCGATTGTCTGGAGATATGCAAAATCCAAAGGACTCGATTTCAGTGTCACTCTAACTGATTATGGCTCATTTGAACCCGTTTTTTCAAGCATAGCATCACGAAGAAATACTATCATTGTTGTTTCTGATCTGGGCATGGATGATACAACACTAGATATTGTAGTTGCCAGTCTTACACGTGCTATTTCTCAAGGTTGCAAGATTGTTTGGCTTGACCATCACCAATGGTCAGAGAAGGCAATCAAATCTATTCGTGCACTTCCTAACAAACCAGTATTGAGAATCAATCACGATTACTGTGCTGCAGAGATTGTGCATAAGTCATTGATGCCTAAAGATGAAATCAGCGCGGAACTTGCTCGAATTGCTCATGATACGGATTTCAATCTACGGGAGCTTGAAGGTGCAATGGCGTTAACCGATGCAGTATCTGTGATTCGCTTTGGTGCAATTGATCGTCGAGAAGACGTTTCTGATGCTCTTTATCCTGTTGTATCAAAACTAGCTGAAAGTGGTTTAGCGGGTGTCTGGGATGAACGTACTAAGAAATTCAATGACCCTGTCTTGAACAAGCGCGTCGATTATTATCGTAAGGACAAGAAGAAGAAGATGCGCAAGGCGCTTGCAGGCCATTGTGACAATGTCATCCATGATAGACTTGTTCGTGTTGTGGAAATTCCAAGCGGTGTAACCTCTACAGATTTGGGGACATTCGCTGCGAAACCGGAAAACCTAGAAATTGATGGAAAACTCCTACAGGTTGCTGACTTGCTCTTTATGCTTAGTCAGGGTGGGATGCTTGGAATTCGAAGAGGGCACGAAACAGTTCTATGTAACATGGTCGCAAAACAATTCAACGGGGGCGGTCACCCATTTGCTGCTGGTGGAGAGTACGGTCTCTATGAAGACTTCCAGGCTGTCTGTGATGACCTATTTCTAACATTATCAAAGAACAAGAATTGGCTTGTTGAAGCGTAACTTCATTGATTTCCAGAAAGCGCCTGTTTCACTATATCCATGATGTCGATTGCTTCATCGAATATTTTATCAAAAGTCTTGACAGCATCATCAATCAGACCTGGATTATCCTTACGCTGAATTAAAGCTGCCATATCCGATTCTACTGCATGTGTGAGATAGAGTAGCATCTTGTCAGAATTCAGGCTCACCATGCGATATGTTTGGGAATTCTCTTTTGCTATCCTCAGTGAAATATTACCAGTAGAGGCAAGATTAACAAATGCCTCTCCAACGTTTTCGATGTAACTTAATATCAACTCTGTCGTACGTGATTGCTTACCCTCTATTGGCATTAGGAGACCGATTATCTTTACTCCATCCATCGCTCTTGCCATTAGACTCATTTCCGCGATGCCTGATTTTCCTAGTCCTCGGTCAAGAACACTTGCTGGTGCTATAACCCGAATCTCATCTCCCGGTTTAGATACCTCTCCAAATTCTCTGGCTACTGTGTTTCTTACGCTCTCTATACCCTCGATAACTACAGACCCCTCAATTGTATCCAATCCTACTAATTGATTGTACAGTATCATTGCAACATCTTCTGGATTAGTTGTAGTAAGTAACTTCTGTTTAGTAGTTACTTCCTGTCGTTTTGTTTTGGTTTCAGAAATCATTTTCTTTCTTTTCTCTTCCAACGCTTTGACAATTCCTGCTTCCGAAATAGAGAATTGTCGCGGATGTCGAATTGTGTCGACAACAATGAATCCTTCATTTTCAAGATCTGACAGGCGTCGATAGATGTACGCTTTGGTATATTTTTTCTTCTCTAATTTTTCAAGATGCGCCGCTATTTCCTTATAGGTTACGAACTTAGACAGTCCCCCTGCGGCAGCCATTAATCCCTTCAGCACCATTATCTGACTTGAGTCCACATCTATTCCTAATTGTTGCAAATTCCTTGGAGCTTCATCCTTTGACATCTTCAATTACTCCTTTCTTCAGCTATGTCTATTCCAGCATCATAATCTGCATCAAAGGTTTCTATTGCATTATCCACCAGTTCTGGGTTCGAACTTCTTGGTATCCATGTTGCAGATATCGGGCTTTCAGAGACAATCAAGACAATACCTTCATCACCTCGTCCAACAAATTGGTAGGTAGCATCCTTTCGCTCATAAATCCTGAATCCTGGCTGGTAACCCTGTTCACGGAAAAAGAGTGTAAATTTCTTTAGCAAATCTTGCTGTTCCTTGTCAGTCCTGTTATGTTCAAGACCCTGAAATATAATCCCATTTTCTAATAGATATCCTATTCTTTCTACTCTGACTGGTGTAATCATATCTGAACGATTCAACCACTCTAAGGAAAACCTGACAATATCTCCTTTCTCAAGATAGCTGTAGACCTTATCGTCAATTAATTGGAATACATCTTCCCATCCCACTGCAAACACAGGTTTCTCAATCTTATGCTTCCCAGCGGCTAGTGAAATCATTTCTTCACCAAGATCTTCTGAGTTCATCTTGGTAAGAACTTCAATTTCCGAATCGAAATCTCTTATTTCGCTCTTAATCTCCTGAGCTGCCTCTTTCATCGCTTTGCGAAACACTCTGTGTATGAGTCCCACATCAGAATTGTACCCATGCTTGTGCTCACTCCGATCCACTTTGATAAACCCAGCTTTCTCTAGCCACGATAGACTTCGATAGACCAAGGAGTCCTTTCCTTTTCTGCTTCCCTCATCAATCTCAAGTTGAGCTCTTATTGTTTCAAAGTCTACATAGCTCGTAGGACCACTCTGACTCTTCAGGATTGCTCCTAAGATAATCATATCTTTTCTATGTATTTCAAAATCTAATATCTCTATGATTGCTTGATACTGAACCTCACTCATTATTCTTAACCCCCCTATTGGTTACCCCTTTTTATTATCCTCCTCTTCATGTGACATTAACAATCTAATGAGTTCTTCGGGAGCAACTCCAATACGCTTCAAAATATCTTCTACTGTTAGATCGAAAAATGATTCTGACATTTTCCAATCTTTATCAAAGGTTTTGACCGCATTATCAATGAGATCCGGATTGAACCTCCTTGATATCCACGTTGCAGTCACTGGATTCTCAGAAATGACGAGTGCCATATTCTCTCTGTTGAAACTAATCTGATTGTATGTATTAGGACCTGCATAGAGCCGTATATCGAACTTTTTCCCTCTATTCCTCAATTCTCCAAGGTCCTCCAGCATTTGTAATCCTTCTTTCAGCTGAAAACGTACTCCTTTTTCCCTTTCTAAGTTAAAGAAATCGGTTGATATTAGATACCTGATATCAGCACCTCTCTCTGCTGCCTCTGCGAATCTCATGGTTCGAGTTACAACATCATTATCCATGAATGGTCCCATCCAGAGGGCAGTGGCTCTGATGATGTCTCCCCTTCCAGCATTATCAAGCATGTTATACCTTAGCACTCTATGCAGTTCCTCAACTCCTCTCACGATGCGTGAACTGAGCTCTTCCTGTCTCCCTGTAACGGCTTCAACGAGTTCTTTAGAGAGATACCCACAATCAAGGGCAGTGACCTTTGTCAGTTCTTCATCAATCTCTTTACCTCTAGTTTCAAGATCTTCAACCTTTGTGCTCTTTAACCGCTCAAGTCCGGTCACAATTGTGTTAACATCGGCAATGTACTTCCTTCTGTGAGATTTGGGGTTTTCAACACGGATGAGTTGTGTGTCAACTAGTGACTTCAGTATTCTGTGAACCCATGCTTCTGTTAATTTTGTACTGGGGTCATCCTTCTGGAGCTGCTTGTATATTTCTGCAAAAGTTAATGGAATTGGGGGGAACTCTTGGAGCCTGAGAATTACGCCAAGGATATTCATTAATCTCGATTCCTGACGCTCGCCTGTCATGAAACCACAAAGCCCCAGATTCTCTGCAAGTTCTTCATCGATGGGTATTATCCTCACACTCCGTTAATTTTCGAATATTTGTACAATTATATTGGTTACTAACTTTATGACTGTATACAACCACTCGATTTAAGTGCACCTAACCTTACATTGTCCTTAGCAGCATCACGCTGTTAAACTCCGGTGGAATAATAATCCACAGTAGGTGTGTTACAGGGCAACCGGGAAACCGGTAAAACGAAGCAGTGTGGGCGCGGGGGGGTGTCCCATGCTTCTCCTTTTCTTTCTCTCATTTTTTTAAAGCCCGCTCATAGCGATTGCTTTCGTGTAACCAAGACCAATCTTCATCACCATTGGAAGGAAGTTAGACACGAGACCCATGTACGTAGTTACACCTGCATTTCCCTGAATGAGCTTGTTCAGAGTATCGGCGTCAAGTTGACCCAGTACTATCTCCGCTGCTTCTATTGGATCATTGAACATGGCATACTTGGAAATAGCAATCATCCCTTTTCCTGTATTAGTAATGTTTGATGCGAGTTTGGATTTCCTATATTCCTTCTCATAGAGTTGGACACTCTTCTTTGAGAAATCTCCAGAGTCGACCATTCTCTTTGCATGCTTAGCAAGAACTTGTCCTGCGTGGAAGCATGTCGTTACACCTCCTCCTACAATGGAAGAAACCTGTCCTGCTGAGTTACCACACAGTGCGACTCCATCATCTGTGAATCTCGGAATTATCCCTGCACAGGGTACAACTCCGGCGTTCACTGATTCAATTCTTGCGTTCTGAGTTTCTGGGTGGGTCTTCATATAATTTTTGAGAACATCACGCATAGGGGGTAATTTATCCCAGTTTGCCTTTGTTGATGGCACCCTACCAATTCCAAGATTTACCTCGGTTTCTGACCTAGGATAGAGCCACAAATATCCGAGGCCCACATTTTTTCCAACGTAAAAATATGCAACGTTGGGATCTACATTCTTACAATTCGTTAGTTTGAATCTATAGCCGTACGAAAGAAGCCACTTTGGATGAGTGAATCCAGCTGTCTCCGAAACCCTGCTGAAAGAACCATCAGCCCCCACGGTCAAATTTGCGCGTGCTTCTTCGTCTTGGTTGTACTTGACACCTACGACGGACTTTCCTTCTTTGATGACAGATTTGACCCGTGACTTGTATCTGAACTCCGCACCATTGGATAGTGCTCTATCCCTCATGAGCTCTTGGCACTTGTCTTCATCGAACAAGTATGAATTACCCAGGAGCGTTCTATCCACGACGATATTGGAACCAGTATCAAGGCTCTCACCGATAATTGATGTGAATTTGTTCCCTATGAATTCGGAATCGGGTTTGACTCTTAGGAAGTTGAGAGCCTTGTCTGTTACTAGCTCGCCCATCAAACTATCAATAACAGCTCCGCGCTTCTCCAATACTAAAGTCTTCAACCCATATTTTGAAGTTCGTTCCGCAGTCATAAGCCCTGCAGGACCTGTTCCAGCTACAATAACATCATAGACCATGGCAAAGTCACCCTGAAAGATACGGCGTCAATCAAAATGTTTTGTCTATATCTCTTTCCGTATCTCGATAGCCGGGTACCAGTTTCTTTCTCTGAAGTGATAAAATTGGATATTAGCACGGTTGGATAGTTATATTACATATCCACTTTGTTGTCCTAATCCTGTTGTGTAAATCATGAGAGCTCGGTCAGTTGGTTATTCATTATACATGGTACTTTCCATAATGCTTAGCCTGACAATTGCAGCGATACCTGCAATTCTATTGTTTGGTTATGTTGTTCAGAATGTTACTGGATTCTTGAATAATCTTGGCTGGCCCTTCGTTAACATTTATGAAATGGCTAGACCATATCTCACATCGTATTTTCATCCCTTTATGGTTGACTACTTCTGGCTCATTGTGCTCATTGTCCCCCTTGCTTTGACTTGCTATGCAATCTTTCTAGGTGCCCTTCTTGGAATGTTCAAACTGTCTCGGAGAGGAATACCTTTTCTCGAAGATGGTTACTACGAATCCGATACAGGGGACTGGTTACTTTACGAGTACTTTGAGATCTACTATGTACTGTTTCCATACTTTGCAGGGTTCTTCTCAGTGTTCCTCGATACTAAACCCCGACATCAGGCGTTTGGAGCTAAGATTGGTAAGAACACCATAGTTGGAAATGGAAGATTATTCAATCCTGAACGTACGATTATCGGTGACAATTGTTTCTTCGGTTATGATTCAATATTGAGTGGTCATGTATACGAGAGTCGACGACTCTATCTCAAGACAGTGAAACTTGGAAACAATGTCACTATTGGTGCTAATGCTGTCGTTCTAGCCGGAGCTGACATTAGTGATAATGTCATAGTTGGTGCTAATACGGTAGTGCCAAAAAATACTACAATCCCACCAAATACAATCTGGGTAAACGGAAAAGCAAAGCCTCGAAAGCCCAAAGTTGAAAAGCTTCTTGATCATGAAGACGAAGCGCGGGAGTAATTTCTCGTTCACTAATCTGTAGGTGATTCACTTGCGGCTATTGATGTTCCATGTTGAGAGTTTCTGGTATCGTCCAAATGAATCGAACGAAAACAAGACTGAGATTGGAGAATCCGTATTGGTTTGGATCCATTCTGAAGCGTTAGATGAAAATAACAAATCCAGTGTCATCCGAAAGATGGTGAAAAATATTCGTTGGCTCTCTAACAAGGCAGGGTGTGAAACCGTAATCCTTCACTCATTTGCACATCTTGATGATAGCAAAGCCAATCCTGACTTTGCTGACTCATTGATAGAAGAAGTAGCTTTGAAACTGCGCGATCGTGACTATGATGTGCATATTGTACCGTTCGGGCACTTCTACGAATTTAATGTACATGTGAAAGGGTCTTCACTAGCAAAGGTCTTCAAAAAGATTTAGTGAGTGCAGTCTGAAAAAAGGAGGAGTGGTCATGCTTTACACATGACCATTACGAGTTGTGTAGCTGTTTCTACAGAGATGAATGACACAGTGCTTACCTCTGGAAGGACGTTCTGTATACATCAGTCCTCACCATGGACTTGAGTCTGTGGAGTTCCTTCAGGTCTGGTTCAGCACGGATCTTCTTCCTAAGTTTTGCGAAAGCCATTATAGATATCTCCTAAAAATATCAATTAGTTGATAGTGTGTCGATAATCTATTAATTATAAAGAAACGAGATTGACGCAGCGCAGATAGAAAAACACTTGCGTCTTTATATATGAAAGCTAGCAATTATTGGCAAAACGACGGTGCCAGTTGGCCAAGAAGATTTTGCTAGCCTTGGATGAGTTTGGAACTAAAGTGTCAACACAAGAGCTTAGCGCGCGATTGAATGATGTATCCCGTAGGACTATCAGATATCGAATCTCGAAATTAAAGAAAACCAAAGAAAGAAACCTAGAACTCGTGTTGTTTTTAGATGGGTTCTTAACGTTTTGAGCAAACATGAGATTGCGATGACGAAACCCAAGTACACTCCAAGAGGATACCAGACATACATCCTGGATCGAGTGAGTGAGCTTGAGAATACTCCGTTACTGTTAGAGTTGGACTGCGGCCTTGGGAAGAGGTTCATTACGCATCAACTTGTGGCAGAGAAATTCCCAGAAACAGGCGTATTGATTGTTGTTCATTCATCCTCATCCTTAGTGGAAACTGTAGATTATCTCAAAGGAGAGTATGGAGGACTCGAAGATGACCTTGGAGAATTATCATCAAGAGTTCGTTCGGGTTACCGAAAAATGAATCTTCGTGAGAAGCGAGTCATTGTTGCTACACCCCAGGTGCTTGCAACTACTTTTCAGAAGGACCCTTCAGTCTTTGACCGTTTCAAAATTGTTCTGATCAATGAAGTCGACACATTGGTGCGACGTGTTGCTGGACGAACCGCGCTGGTCTTTCCTTGGCCAACCCTTCTCGCCTACATGTCTGGAAAGTGGATTATTGGAATGAGTGGCACCCTGCGTGATGACCATGCAGTCTTTACACAAGAGCAGGTTGAGATTCGCGACGAGCTAGCGACATTGAAGGAATACATTCCTGGAGCTCAAGTAATCTCAATGGAAGATCTTTATGGAACTGATGTCGAAGATTTTCTTGAACCCACCTTTCTCAAAGTCAGTACAGTGAATGATCCTAAAATTCGGTCAATCTCGAAGGTGTTGGACGAGCTCGTTCGCAACACAAGAATAGAGATAATGAATGAGCTTGAAGAAGATGGCAATCTTGACATGGTTGATGGGGACTCTAGAAGAATTCATCTTCTTCTGGAACGGTTACCTGTAACAGACGAGTTGAAAGGTCGGTATTCAGGGCTCCTAATGCTTCGGAAGTACATCTATGCAATGCCTCCTAAACAATTCCTCCGCATGTTTTATGGTGATTATATCAAACACTACTTCAACGTTAATGATTTGCGAAAAGCGTTTCCAGCAGTATCTGCAAAAACCACTAGAGTTTTGGAAATAGCACTAGAGCACAAGAAAACACTCGTTCTTACTTCATACTTGGAAATGGTTTCTCAGATTCAAGAAGTTCTAACCAAATCTGGTCTATCGGTCCTCACCATCACCGGTAAGACTAGGGATAAGGGGGAAGTACTGCGTTCATTCAGAGAAGACGCGGACAAGCAAGTATTGGTCATGTCTCCAGTTGGTGAAAGAGATTTAGATATTCCTCATGCTGAGGTTATGGTTGTCTGTGATTCCATTAACACAACCAAAACAATGTATCAGAAATTCAAACGTACCCGTGGAGGGCTTGTGCTGCTTCTTGTCTATTCAGGAACCTCCGAGGAGCATAAGATTGATCGTCTGATGAATACTATTTTGAAACGCTATCCGTGGTCAACTGCAATTATGGAATCCAATGGAGAGAAGCTTGGATAGTCTTGTCATTATGATTATAAGAGTCACAAGGCAATCGAAGTATAGAACCACATTGACCGATGAATCTCCAACCCTGTCGGGTGCGCAATTTGGACTAGGAACTGATATAGTTGAGATTCGAAGATTTAGAGAATTAGAACGTGATGCTCACTTCTTATCACGTGTATTTACACAAGATGAATTGACTTACTGTCGGAGTTATCCGAACCCTGCTCCACATCTTGCAGCTACTTACGCTGGAAAGGAAGCAGTTGTAAAAGCAATGAATTTCCAGAAACAAATTTCTGTTAGGGGAATTGAAATCCTCAGAAATAAAGATGGGTCTCCCTATGTACGAATTGAGGAACAGACCAAAATAGAAGTGCTTGTAAGTCTAGCCCATTCTGAACAGAATGCTGTTGCTGTTGCACTAGTAATTCCCAAATCACATTCCAATAATGTAGAGATATTTCGTAAACTACTAAACGAAACCATCCAAGAAATCCTACCAAGGCAGTGAACTACTATGAAGAAAATCCTTGAGTCTGCACGGACAGATCCGTCGTATCTGAATTTATGGAGTGCATACAAGAAAATTCAAGCTCTTGGTCTAGCTGCTCCTGATGATGATCCGAATACATTGCGTCTGGCTGTAATCGGTTCAACAACATTGGAACCATTAGCTGCCTGTCTTGATGTAAAGACTAGACTTGAAGGCTTCTTTGTAGAAACCTTTGTTGGTGGATTCAACACATACCGACAGGAAGTTCTAGACAAATCCTCAGACTTGTATAAGGCTAAGCAAGATGTTATTGTTCTCTCAATAGATGCTGCGTCAATTTTGGATAAGATGTTCCTATCGAATTTTGCTAGAATGAGTGACAAGGAACGTCAAGACGTTCAAAAAGAACTTGTAGAAAACATCCTCTCTGTTGTATCCAATTTGGAATCCGGTACTTCAGCTCTTATTCTTGTGAATAACTTTGTAGTTCCTGTCTTTACACCTCTCGGTGTAGTGGACAATAAACAGAAGATTGGTTTCAAACGATTCTTCGAAGGGGCAAACACTAAACTCGCTGAGAAACTAGAGAAAAACTCACGCGTCTTTCTTGTTGATCTAGATAGTGCTGCAAGTGCTTTTGGAAAATCTCGGATCATAAATTGGAATACATGGTATCGGGGATCAGTTCCCTTTAGTGAAGACTTCACTCCAATTCTTGCGGATGAATATCTCCGATATATCCGTGCTTTGAAAGGACGTGCTAAGAAGTGCATTGTTCTAGACTTAGATAATACGCTTTGGGGCGGTATCATTGGAGAAGATGGTATCGAGGGAATCAAACTCGGAAATACAGCTCCTGGAATTGAGTATGTTGAGTTCCAGAGAAACCTTCTTAGCTTATACAATCGTGGTGTCATTCTCGCAATCTGCAGTAAGAATAACCCCGATGATGCTCTCAAGGTTTTCCGTGAACACCCTTCTCAGGTGTTGAAGGAAGAGCATTTTGCTGCCATGAAAATTAATTGGCAGAACAAGGCTGCAAACATTGCAGAATTAGCGAAAGAAATCAATATCGGCCTCGATAGTATGGTATTCTTTGATGATAATCCAGTAGAACGTGCTCAGGTTTCACAGGTTCATCCTGAAGTGTTAGTTGTTGAGATGCCCAAGAATCCAAGACTATATCGAGAAATGATAGAGAATCTCAATATATTCGATGTCCTTTCTCTGACTAGTGAAGATATGACTCGAGGAGAGATGTATGTTGGCAAGCGCAAGCGTACTGAACTAGAGCAGAGTGCAACATCTATTGAAGATTTTCTCAGAACTCTCGACCTTAAGGTTCGTATCGACGAGGTAAATGATTTCGATACACCTCGAGTGGTCCAACTGATTGGCAAGACAAACCAATTCAATCTCACAACTCGACGTTATACGGATGCTGAAGTGAACGACTTCAGGAAATCCAAAGAGAGGGTAGTATACAGTATGGCAGTCCACGACAAGTTCGGAGATGAAGGAGTTGTTGGAGTTGCTATTGTAAGAAAGAATGGAAATGATTGGTGGATAGATTCATTTCTCATGAGTTGCAGGGTGATTGGAAGATCCATTGAAACAGCATTCTTGGCAAAGATTGTTAAAGATGCAAGGAAGGCAAATGTGGCTCGGATTATTGGAGAGTATATTCCCACTAAAAAGAACACTCCAGCTTCTGATCTTTATGAACGACATGGATTTGGAATGCCGGCAACAATGGATGATGTGACAAGCTGGATTCTGAATCTGGATGAACAGACCATAGATGTACCTGAATGGATAGAACTGACAGAGGCAAAACAATGACTGACTTTGACGACAAGCTTCTTGACATTCTCTCAAAGGCTCTATTAATAGAGCGTGAGGAAATCAAAGACGATTTGAAACGAAAGGACTTCGAACCGTGGGATTCAATGGCACATCTTGTGATAGTTAGTGAGATCGAGAATGAATTTGAAATATTTTTTGAAGATGAGGAAGTTGTTGATATCTGGAGTGTTGAGGATATCAAGAACCTTCTGAAGCAGAAGCTAGCTTCCTAATCCCTATGAGGTTCCAACTTCTGGACCATTCTAGCGGGATTTCCAGCAAACATTGTTAGCGGTGGAACATCTTTACTCACTACTGCTCCAGCCGCCACAATAGCACCTTCACCAACGGTCACGCCTGGTAGGATAATTGCTCCAGTAGCCAACCAAGCTCCTTTTCCAATGATTACTTTTTTTGGCCCTTCATGAAAAATTTTCTTGCGTTGATGATACGGGCTTGCTCCTGAATGGGCCATTATCTTTACTCCTGGCCCAATACTTGCCCAATCATGAATCTCGATATACTCAGGGTATTCTCCATCCATCATAACAAGGAATCCCATGTATACACCCTTTCCTACCTTGACTCCACATTTTCTATACGCACTAGCTCGAAATTGATAGGACGGTGCTAACCACGCTAAAACTCTAAAGAACCTTCCAAGGAACTTACCCACTTTTCATCTCTCCACGTACTCATTATATTTGTTTCTTCCATATCACTCTTCTTAGATAGTCTGAGAATACCCAGTTATCAATATCCCCAGTAAGAAGTAAGCAGAACGAACTATCACCTTTCCATTTCTTGTGCGTCTTCCAGTACTTGACAGCATTACTTGGAGTAGTGCACCAAGCTCCCAATCCATGTGCATGTTCAGTAATTTCACGAAGGCACACAGCAAACTCAGGCTGTCCCATTCTGATTGGGTGAAGGTCGAACATTATTACTCCACCAGTCTTAGAGGCATCTGTTATTGTTTGATTAACCGTCTTTGTGATAGCTTGAGGGCCCATACCTCTTTTATCGATCATGAGATCATCGCTCCATATATTGAGAGGTATGTATGTGAGGTTGGAAGGAGTTCCATCAAGGTCAACTTGAAAGAAGTGAGTCTTCTCCCTATGTTCTGCGTGATATCCAAATCCTCCATCCCAAACAAGCTTGTATTTCTCAAGCATTGCTGGCATATCTGGAGTATATCCGTCATATGGAGCTCTGAAACCTTCTATCTTAATTCCTAGTTTTTGAAATGTTTGAAGGCTGAGTGCGAAGTCCTCTTCTCTCCCTTTTGCACTAAGTGTTGGATATCTGACGTGATTATATCCATGACTTGCAACTTCATGTCCTTCATCTATTATCTTGTGAACGAGGTCAGGTTTCATTTTAGCAACAGCAGCAATTGTTGGAAAAGCGAATTTTCCATCTGCTTCTTCTAATGATTCAAACATATTTTGTAGAATAGTTTTGAATGGAGTTCTATGTAATCTCATCATCCGGAGCAGTTGCTTGGGAGCTCTTAATCCCCATCTCTTTTGTAGCTGTCTAATGTATCCAAGACGCGACATCAAGTCTACCTCAAATTTCTTATTCGAATCGGTAGTGTGACTCTTTCATAAGACTTGTGGGACACCCATGGTAAGATTTATGCCAGTGGCCGTGAGGTATATTGTATGAAGCTCAGTCACGTTGGAATAATCGTAAAGGATATGGAAGAGGGAATCAAGAATCATGAAACTCTTTTCGGATACAAACAACTCGGGGGTATAGTTGAAGACCCAATTCAGAAGGTACGAGTTGTATTGATGGGGCACTCTGAGGATGACCCAGTGAAGATCGAGCTCATATCTCCATTAAGCGAAGATTCTCCGGTGACTGAACTTTTGAAAAAGAGGCAGTCAATATACCATCTCTGCTATGAAGTCCCCGATATAGAGGAGGCTAAGAATCAAGCTCGAAAGAATGGAGCTGTCGTGATCAGTAAACCAATAGAAGCCCCACTCTTCGATGACCGGAAGATTTGTTTCCTTTTCACAAAGGACCATTATGTGATTGAACTAGTTGAGAGTGTACACCATCACTAAGACACAGTTACAAAAGCTGTAGCAAAGAGGTCGAATAATGGTTCCACCCATTTGGTGTCAAGTTTAGCATAGACATACTCACACATAGCGATGAAACGATTTGCACGTTCATCAGCAAACTCACCGATACCAATTATTGATTTGGTTCTCTTGGTGAGTTCTTTGGCTATACCTTTGCCACTCTTGTTTTCTCCGAAGATTTTCATGGTATCTTGTTCAATTCTTTGAAGTACACTCTTCACACGGATGTCAGATATATCATCACTTCCAAAGCTCTTGACCAAATCCATCAAAACATCTAGGATTCCGTTATGCAATCCAGCGATTAAGGCTTCAACCTCATATGCAGTGAACTTAATCGTGCTTTCTCCTCCTCGAAGCAGCCACTTCAAGTCACTTGTTCTGCTTGCTTTGATTCGTCTTTGACCAATAGCAATGGTTTCATCAAAGTATCTAGAATTGATGCTACTACGGATTGAAGTTTTCAAAAGAGCAGCTTCTGGAAGACGTAGTCTGATTGATTGACCTCCATTGGTCACAACTAGACACATCCCATTAGACGGGGTAGTCTTCTGTACATAATCAGATGGTGGTGCAACTTCGACTGGTGGTAAATGCCTTAACTTCTCTGCCAATTCACGAATCTCTGGTTCTGTGCAGATGTAAGTCTGTTTATCTCCAGAGATCGTTATCATTCCATCATCAGCTCGTACGAAATCAATTTTATTTCCTCCTCCCACATTTGTGGTTTTGAGGTAAGTCTGTTTATGATTTCTGGCTGTCTGGGCGAGTTTCTCGAGCGCGGCGGCAACCATATGGGCCTCACCAAAACCCATGGTGATTTCTGCTTCTCCCTCGGTTCCACGACCAATGCCGATAGAACCGTCTTGGCGTATCTTAACATACATACTTTTCACCATCTATGTGATTGTGTGAACGTTGAAAACTATTGTCCTTACTAATTAATTTGGAAAGAAGAGTTGTGCAGAAGATTGTTAACCGTTGCCCGAAACCTAGACAATCCTGGATATCACAGTCCCAGATTGATGTTCGGTTCCTGTTTCATCGAGGCTGCTTTGCTGGTCCCGAAAGACTGGAAAGTCTTATGGCCTCTCCAACAGGCGTTTTATGTCTCCGTGCAACTCGCGGCGACTGTAGGTTGATTCATGAACTTGGTTCTTGTCCTGAACAACTCTTCACCATACTGTTCAATCTGGACAATATAAACATCGATAATAGTTAACCTAACTTTGTCTAGGTTTTATGCGGTTGTTAGCCTTCTGCTCTAGATTAAATTAGATAGAATCTGTGACATCAAACGCGAGATCGCCAACTTCCTTAGTTGCTAGTGATATGTCGATTGTGTGCTCACCAGCAGGGAGTTGGTCCCCTTTCACATGTACAGTAATTTCTAGACCCACTTTGATTAGGAAAGTATTTTCCTCTGAAATCTCATTAGCTGAGACATCACCATCTTCTGAACTGATTATAGTGGCATCAAGAGCGTATTCATTTCCATTGACCTTGATTGGTATAAAATTGACAGCTGTAGCGGATGAAATCGAGTTCTTCAATTTGAACTTGAACCCATCGTCGACGTTTTCGAGACTGCCTTTAACGTAGAGTTTTCTCAGGAGAAATGTAGGTATCTGCAATTTGTTATTAGCCTCCAACTTATTCTGATTATGTCGTCAAACTTATGAATCTTTTATAAGTTCCTAAGTCGCCACTCATCATGCAAACGTGTGTTGGGTGTGAATAAATCGAGCTAGATTCAGTCTTACTCAACAATAAAAGCGTGATATCAATAATCCTCTTCGGAAGGAGTTAGTTCAATGCCTACAAAGACCTCTACTATTACACAGTTTCGATGTAAGAAGTGTAACGCTCCTTATCCACTTGGAGCTGATGATGTTATTGCTTCGTGCCCGTACTGCGGATACACTTTCATTGTGGGTGGATCGGAGATAAAGCACCTCATCATTCCAAATAAGCTGAAATCGAAATCGGCGAAAACTGCCGTAAAGAAGTGGTTGAAATTTGCGGCATCCAAAAGTGTTGGGAGTGGTGTAGTAAAAGACATTGAATTGGAAGAGCCAATACTGCAGTGGATTCCCATATTTCGAGTCATAGGTCAATTTGAGTCATATCACTTTGGTGTTAAAAAAGAGGGAAGCGGTGATAGCGCTAGGCATTATAAAATTGAGAATCGCGACTCTGGAGAATTAACAGAATGGGTTATTGCGAGAAGGCATGCAGCTACTTTCGGAATTGATGAATTCATTCAGACACTTGATGACGGTAAGGCAAAAAATTTCGAAATTGATCTTACTGACAGTGCACCAGTCCTGAATGCTGAGATAGACGACTCGGATGCTTCAATAAGAGCCCATAGGTCTAGGATGGACCGAGAACGAATTGAGTTACTTGAGAAGATGGATAAATTACTTGACCATAGATTGAATCTGACCCCTGAATCAAGTACGTACACTCACGCTCCATACTGGCTCGTTCGTTATTCCTACCAGAAAGGAACTTTCCGTGTTGCAGTTTCTGGCGCAACAGGTAAGATCCTCATGGGCGAGCTTCCAGTTACGAGAAGATACAGACTCAAGAAATGGTTAACTAGCATGGTATTACTAATTGGGTCTGGTTTACTGTTTCAAGTACTTCCTTACTTGCTCTGGGCCTTCTTACAAGGCAACTCGTCGAGCGATAGTGATATTTGGATGATCCCTGTTTTTGTAGGAGCTGCTGCTATTGCCTTATGGGGTGGTTCAATAGCTATCATGGGGAGTGCACTGAAATATGAGGTCCAAGTAAACGAGGAAGGCAAAGAACGAGGAAGCAGCTTCAGTTTAAGGGACTTGCTTAAGAAACTGGAGGACCGGTAAGTTGACTCAAATTAATTGCCCTAACTGTGATGGACAGATAGAGATTCCAAAGCAGAGCAGTACAGTCGTCTGTGGATATTGCAACACGACTGTTAATGTAAAATCTGGTGAAATTCTCAAAGAGAATTACTTTATGCGCCTCCAATATGATCTGGATTTAGCAACTGACAAGATGTATAGTTGGGGTACGAAACAGCTTGGAGCTCCCAAAAATCTTGAACAGTCTAAAGTAGTTGAGAGCAAGCTTGTATTCTGGCCTTTCTGGGTTGTTGAAGTAGAAGCTAAAGCTAGCTACACCGGTATTCAGAAAAAACCTGATTTCAAAGGTAGGAATAACCAGAAGAATCTTCGTTGGAATACGATCACTGAAACCGGAAAGCTCGATATGGAACAAGATATTTTCATTCCAGCAAATCCTGAAACACCCCAATCTTTGAAGGAATATATAATTCCAACAAAGCGAAAGGAATTCTTTGACAAGGACCAGATTCTCGAAGTGCGAGGAACTACAAAGCCTGTTCAGATGGAACAAAAAGAAGCCTTGCAAAAAGCAAAGAAAATAATGTCAGATGTATTACGAAATGAAGCTTTGAAAGAAGTGGATTCGATTACAAAGATGGATGAAAAGATGAAGACCCCTGCAGTTTTCTTGGTAAGCCTCCCAATCTGGCATATCAAATACTGTTACAAGATTAGAAATTATGATGCTCTTGTGGATGGTGCTTCAGGAAGGATAGTCTATCTGGAGTTTCCTAGAAAGATGGCATTCAGAGCAATGACGTTGTTAAGTGGATTACTTCACCTTGTAATAGGTGGAGGGATTGGCCTGCTTCTGGTATACTTAGGTCTTACTGCGTATGACGGCATATTTCCAACGATTTTTGGAATTGCCTTCGGACTTGGTATGCTTGCAATTAGTCTACGGTTCTTCAGAACAGCACTCTCATTAAGAGCTGGAATGGAAGAAGCTAAGTAGATTGATATCATGATTCCATAGATTGGTGAAAAGGATAATAAGGCGTGACTCAATAACAGGGCTTGAAACTACTAATTGAGGCGATGATAGGTTGCAGTTTGACATGATGGACCCATTTGACTTTTTCACTGGTATCTTTGGTAACTTTATGACTATGTTCTTCGTAATTTTCATAATTTTCATTGTGATCTTTGTTGGCGTTACAGTAACAGTATGTCGTAGAGGAGCTGGTATTGCTAGAGGAGTTGCCAGAGGTTTCACTATGGAAGCTCCACCATTCGTAATTCCAGACCGACATCGTGGAAAAACCAGATCCGATGGTTCTGAAATGACCACAGTAAGACTTCCAGAAAAGTGTCCCTCCTGCGGTGCTGGAATAAGTCAAGAAGGCATAGATTGGACCGGACCTCTTGAAGCCAAATGCAACTACTGTGGGGGCACCCTCCGAGCCAAGTTTGAACGAGTTTGAGATTTTCCAACGTATTGACTCGGTAATACCTACACTCTTAGTCAAATTCACGTTGGAAACCATGCTAGGAGAATATATACACATTCGTGAGTAAAGTATTTCACTAGCTATTTTGTGGGGGATTCAGCAGACGTGGCACCTACCTGACTTGAGGAAATCTAAATGGTCAATGCGTTAGAAATGCAGGATGACGGAACTTCTATCGAAGTATGCATTAACAGGAATAGTATGACCTCAGATAGTGTGCTTTGTGTAATCGATGATGAAGGGAAGAATGTCTTTCTCTGGTTAGGCAAAGAGGCTCCAGCTAGAAAACGCTTTGTAGGTGCACAAACAGCTAGTAAACTTCGTGGGGAGAAAGGTACTGGTTTCAGAGTCAGGTCACTTGATGAAGGAAGTGAACCAGACCAATTTTTCAATTCTCTCGAACGTTAATTGTAATTTTCAGGTACATCCATAAGATTCTATAGGACTTTTTCTACAGCTCACTTGAGGTCATAATAATTGAGAGGACTTATGAAGACCGCACGAGGTCCAGGCAATCTAGAACTGAAAGAAATTGATGAACCTCATCCCAAGAAGGATGAAGTATTGATTGAGGTTGCTGCAGCTGGAATCTGTGGTACTGACATCCATATCAAACATGACCAAGCATTCTATACACCGCCAGTTGTACTCGGGCATGAATACTCTGGAAAAGTTGTGGAAATTGGATCTGATGTGTCACAGGTTGCTGTTGGTGATCTAGTTGTATCCCCAGCTACTCAATACTGTGGTATCTGTTACCAATGTAAAACAGGACACATGAACAGATGCACTGCTGAAGGAAAGAAAATCCTCGGTACATCCCTTGCTAATGGTGGCTTTGCTAAATTTCTCACTGCACCAGAATATATCATTCATAAAATTCCACAGGGTGTATCAATGGAGGAAGCCGCACTAGCTGAACCTACCGCATGCGTTGTTCACTCGGTTATTGAAAAATCTCCTATCATTCCCGGAGATGTTGTTGTTGTTCAGGGTCCTGGAACAATGGGGCTTCTAGCAGCTCAAGTTGCAAAATCCATGGGAGCTGGAAAAGTGATTTTGACTGGGGTGTCAGCAGACCAGTGGCGATTTGACATTGCAAAGAAGATTGGAGTTGATATGACACTTGATGTTCAAGTGGACTCTGATCCAGTCAAGACGATAATGAATGAGAGTGATGGGCGTGGTGCTGATGTTGTTATCGAGGCATCTGGGGCTTGCATCGCGTGTAATCAGGCATTAGATTTCGTCAAGGTAGCTGGTCATGTAACTCTTCTCGGCATACGAGGTCAATCTCTAGATATTGATCTTGACATCATGGCAATAAAGGAGCTTACAATGTCAGGTACTTGGGGTACTCTTCCTTCTTCATGGGTGACAACACTTCGTCTAATGGCTTCAAAGAAGATTGATGTTGCCCCACTAATCACTCATAGAATCTCACTGGCTGAGTGGGAGAAAGGATTCGAGTTGATGGAGAGTCAGAAAGCAATCAAGGTTTTATTCACAAAATTTGATTGAGCTTATTACCTTGGAGCCCACACATCAAGGCTATCCTGCACTACTGCAATAGCAGATATAGCAGGACCACCGCCCATTACAATAGATACTGAACATGCTTCCATAATCTCTTCACGAGTAGCCCCAAGTGAGATTGCCTGTTTGGTGTGATACACCATGCATTCTTCGCAAGGTTTTAGGATACTTGCTACTATACAAATCATCTCTTTGAATTTGGCTGGTAGAGCTCCATCTTTGTGTACAGTCTTCTGCAAATCTGTATATGCATTTCTTGCATCTGGGATGTCCCTGTTCAGTGCACCGAAATGTTTCATAAAACTCTTCAAGATCTTTTCAACGTCGTGCGTCATCGTTATGAGCCTCTACTAATTATTCATGGGCTAGAGTTCCCATGTTCCATGATGCCTGTCTATAGTGTGAATGATATAAAGTCTGTGAAGTGTCAACCTCTTCTTGTGTTAATCTTCCTTCATTAATTGAGGTTCCTGCAAATTCAGCTAAAGTTTCTATAATTGAGTTACGAATTTCATCTCGTGTCGGACAATCTTCTACTTCATGTGCAATATTTGTAACAGTGTCTCTCTTACTATCCATGCATCTAATTCTAGTCTTATCTCGAAGAAAAACTGGCTGACCCTCTGGAGGATTCAGACTCTCTTGAAGCATCTCAAGGTCCGCATCAATAAGGAGTGTTCCATGAATAAATGAAATCCCCTGTTTAATCCATCCCGCAGTTCCAGAGATCTTCCTTTTTCCAATTCTTATACAGGACCCTACTGGATCAAAACTTGCTGGGATATTAATAGAGTTCAGACTATCTGAAATTGCTCCAATGAATGTTTCATAGAGTTCTTTGAGACCTCTAGGTACATAGTCGTGGGATTGGTGCAGACGAAGAGCATAATTCAGATTTCCTAAATCATGAAAGACTGCGCCTCCTCCTGTGAATCTTCGTGCAATCGATACACCCTTCTCCTTACAGAATTCTAGATTCACTTCTTTGTGTACGCATTGAAACCTTCCAATAATTACCGCTTTGTCAGACTCCCAAAATCGTAGAGTATTGAGTGTATTTTCAGATTGTAGGTACGTTTTCGCAAGCGCTTCATCAACAGCTAAGTTGTGAAAAACATCAGAACCTAGATTGTTCAGTAAGCGCCATGACATACGTTACTATAGCTGTCTATATCTGATTAATCTGTTGCAATCTTTTGAAAATCAAATTGAATCCTATAGAGCCGATGGCAAAAGTAAGTTGCTCACCACCGGCAGGAAGGCCTCAGAGCAACAATTGAGGCGGAGCAGATGTCGTAATCGAGGTTTGACATGTGATGGGTGTGTCACCAATGTATGTCCATTACAGGATTTAAAGACCAACAATCTGTTATGAGTGAGGGCTTCAGACTCTATTTAGTGGTAATAATGTGAAGGATGGAGGATGAATATATCTCCTCTAATTTTCTATATTCTTGACAAAGATCTTGTGTGCTTCTGTATCTTCAGCAGATTTGCATTACATGGATTAGAAGAGCGGATGGGTCTTCAATTCTGAATCATTTTGGACACTATCATCAGAGTGACATGTTTATCTCGATTCATCATGTCCTTGAAAAACAAGTATTATCTCCCAAAGATAATCACAAAGATATAATAATAGAATTCGAGATTTAGATTGTGATGTAGGTCCGTGCGGTGGATGGTTTCAAAGAAAGACACAAAAAACGGTGAACAAGACTTCTCAGAGGTTTTGA
>SDBU01001857.1_pt1 | contig 29157 bp, 50 predicted proteins | sample 2277071 | NCBI WGS metagenome assembly SDBU01 (sample SAMN10397929, study PRJNA504765) | marine sediment metagenome | isolation source: marine sediment core GS08_GC12, 126 cmbsf | place: Arctic Ocean: Gakkel Ridge, Loki's castle | collected 2008 | reverse complement strand
TTTATGTGTAAACTTACTAGTTTACTTCGGTTTATAAAACTTATGCGAAGTTAAGGAGTTTTGGACTTTAACCAAATTAGTGATGTTTGTTTGCAAACCTAAATTGAACCTCCTCCTTAACTTCTTTCTACAAGGATGAGCATCTATTGTTATACATCCATTAGTTAACTCTCGCATCTGTAGACTATTATTTTTATTGTTTTCCATGTTTCAGTTTCTCGGACTTTTCGGAAGTTTGTTTATTTATTTTCCTATCTTTCATTGCTGAAGTTTCAAATCCAAGCCCTATAAATATCATTATCAAAAACCAAAGATTTTCATAAATAGCAATAGATAATACTCCAACTAAGATTAATATAAATCCTATTGTTAATTTTGTTTGCCATATCATTTTATTTCAGTTTTGTATAGTTTCACGAGGTTCTTTCAAAAAGAACTTACATCCTCAACACTCCATTTAATATCTTTACAAAAATAAGATATGTATTGAATTAATCCATGCATTCTTTTTTCAAATAACTTCTTAGTAATTCTAACTAATGCTGTTCCTTTGATTATTTTTATTTCTAATTGTGCCATTTTAATTTCCTATAACTGCGATATTACGCACTCGGTTCTCAGGAGAGTAATGTAACTTGACTAGCATCTATCCCTAATCATCTACAAACTTCTGAAATTTGAAGCTGTCCTCCCCCTCAAGATTGCCCCGAGTTCATTAATTAATGAATATAATTTAGTTCCCATTTGTCTTATTTTGCGAACTTCTCCCTTTGTTCTTTCTCTTCTTTAGCTACCTTGCTAAATTCTTCATATTTATTTATTTTCTTATGCCCTTTAACAAATCTTTTCTTTTTATGTTTATTTCCCATTTTGTTTCATTTACGAATTAACAAACAATATGTTACTTAATTTATGATGTAAACATCCTTCGCTATCTTTATGGATTGGACTCTTCCCTTTTATTTTAAAAGGGCATCTATCTGAACAATCTAAAATACATTCTTCATTACACTTAAAACCAATAAGAATGTCTTTGATTTTTTCAATATCTTCCAATTGCTTTTCACTAAACTTCTTTTTCTTTGGACAGCAATTTAAAACATCATCTAAATCTTTATATTCATTTCTACATTCATCACATACATAAACTTTTTTAACAGTATAGCTACCCATCTTTCTTAACCTCCTTTTGATTCGTCTTATCATCCTTATAGGAAGTTAATTTATCCCCTGCTAATTTATTTCTTTTGATATGTTCTCGTCTGTTATTAATATAAAATCTTAAATTATTATTCTTAGTTATTGCTTGAAATCCAAACTCAACTTCTAATCTTTTAATAAAATCTAATTCTTCTTTATTTCTCCTCTTAATAAATTCTTTGACGCTTGGTAAGTATAGTATTAAAGCGCTTGAACTAGGGCTTTCTTCTATTTTCTCACTTAAATTGAACTCAGTCATCTTTCCTCCCAATAAACTTATGATGTTTTCTACAATAGAACCTCACAGCAAATGGTTTATCATAATCTTCATGGTGTTTTTCAGTTGCTAAATCTTTACAATATTTAAACTCACAAATTTGTCCTTTAAAAATCTTGATATGATAATTAGCTTTAGCTTTTGCATTTATTTTCTTTTTGTTTCTTTGGGCATATTTGCTTATTGATTTTCTAATTAATTCTCTATTATTTTTATTGTATTGTTCTTCTTTATCTTTCTTTCTTGCTTTTTTACATTCTTCGCTACAACAACCAGTTTTAGCTTTTGCTGTATAGAGTTTTGCACAATGCAAACATCTTACTAATCTTCCATTTAAATTAAATTCTTCAGTTCCCATTTTGTATAGTTATACTAGGTTTAGTTTCCTAATATATGATTTATAGTAGGCATTAATAGGAGGCCTAATGTAAAGGCTACAACTAATCCTGCTATCAAATTAGGTAGTGGTATATTTATTGTTTTCATTTTGACTTCTCCTTTTGTAAATATTTACCAAATTCTTCCAAACTTACAATAATTATCTTCCCTAAAACAATCGCAATTGTTATATTTGTTATCAACCATAAATCTATCATTTTTACTTCGTATTAATTCCCCTTATAGGAAGTTCTTACAAACTTCTTCCAACATTTATCTGAACATGAATAAGAATCCCAGATATTTTTTTCAAGTAATCCAAAAAAATATTTCTCTATATGTCCATCCCTATGTTTCCAATCTTCTCTTCTTATGTGTTTTCCACATTGGGTACAATATGATCCTTCTCTTATTTCTTCTTTTGAATTATTCTTTTCTTCTGAACTGTAAACACTTGTAGTAAATACATATTTAATTAAAAAATAAGTTATGTTACAAATCGCACTAAAAATATACCAAGATATAAAAAGAAATAATGCACTTCCAAAAAACAAGTAAGGCATTTCTAATTGTTTATATAATTCAACTAATCCTAATAGGATTCCAATCATCCCCTTAACTGCAGGAATTAAAAAGGTTTTGAATATAAGAATAATTAATAATGCACAAAATATCATTAGTGCAACCTTACCCCAATCTATTTGTTTTTTATTATTTCCCATTTGCTGTCTTTCCTGAAGTCCCCCAAACTTCTCCTACTTTAATTCTTTTAGCTTTGCAACTAGTATCTCTCCAAATAGGAAAGTATTCTGAATTACATTTAATCTCCACAAAATTATAATTCCCTTCTTTATCTTTACATATTTCCATTTCATTCCATCTAGTATATTCTTCAAGTCCTATTTTCTCACAAGCTTTATTTCTTTCTGGTTCTCCATACATTACTCCTAGAGATACAAGAAAATAAAACAGAAGAATTAATAAAAATGTTATTGTTTTCCAGGGAAATTCTAATCCTCCATATCCTTTTTTATTCATTGCGTCTTCCTCCTCTTATCTGAATCCATTCCCATTACTTTTTGTGGTGGAACATTCTCTGCCCATTGCTCTCCTATTGACTTCTCCTTTGGTGCAAAAGACGCAATTTCTTCCCTTACTAATTTATTAAATATGTCTTTCCATGTTTCATAACATTCCTTATCACAAAAATCTAAACCACTCTCATAATAAAAAGGCATACTTGGGATATAAAATATTTTATAAAAGATTTTTTTAAACTTTGATTTTACTAATTTTATTCTTTCTTTCTTTACTAATTTATAAGCATCATTCCAATCTTCTAAATTAGATATTGATTCAGCTTCTTTAACAATCCCCCTAATATTCTTCCCACAACAATCACATGTAGTTACCATTTTAATTCGTGTTTCTCCTTCTTTTCAGATGTTTTATTGATTATGATCTTAGCAGTTCTTCCTATATGTTTTGTAGGAAGAATCACATGACCTGAATTACTAAACTTAGTTATCTTTCTTTCAATAACTTCATCTTCATCTTCTAGTTCTATTTGTATTATCTTTTTCATTGTTCTTTAATCTTAACACATTGAAACTTTCCATCATATCCTGCTTCTAAATGGGTTTCACTTATTATGTCATATCCTCCTCGTAATGAAAATCTTATTAGAACTTTATTCTTTTTACAAATTTCACAAACCTTGTTTATCAATTCTCTTTCTTCTTTTGTTATTAGTTTTATTGTCATTTTATTTTGTTTCTCCTTTGTATATATACAATGTATATGTAGTATATAAAGGTATGTGTGATAAAGTATATACTTTATATATGTTTATTTTAACCTCGTAGATCTTCTATTTTGCGAAGCATGTAGTTTAGTAATGAACTCTGAAATTTCTTTAAAATCTTCTTCATTAACCCTTAATTTTAATTCTACTTTTCCTTTTTCTATAGACTCTTTGTTATCTTCATCAAAACCATAATCCTCAAAATCAAAAGTATCAAAAAAATCTCCCCCCCAATCTTCTTCAATCTGATTTGTCATCATCTTAAATTGTTTTAGGTTACATTTAGAACAATTTAATGATTTAATAAATTCTCTTCCTACCTTCCCTTTAGGAATTAATAACTTACTTTTATTCTTACAATTTTTACAAATTGCACGAACAACATAATTTTTAGAATCCCCCTCAATATTTTCTTCTACTTCTTCAGTTTCTTCTTCACTTTCAAATAATTTTTTAAACCATCCCATCTTACTTCGTCTTAGTGCTGTTATCAGCAACCAACCCCCAACATATTGTAATTTTCTCCATATTTTTGATAAAATTTATATGTCGCACAATTCTTAATACTAGATTCTGTTAAACAATTTATTCTACCAAAATTCTTTACTTGACAATAACTAGCATGTTTGCAGTTTATTATTGGTTCATCTTTTAGTTCTTCTTCTAAATTTAATCTAGGATTTCCTACATGTCCTGTTGCTATAAATTTCTTTTTATTCATTTTGACACCTCTCTTTAACCATTAAAGTAAGATTAACATAATACTTTGAATTATTAACCCAATAAGGAACTCTATCAAATTGAACCATATCATTAATAACTTCTCTATTCCAAAATTCAATTCCATTATCCTTTCCTTGATTAAATCCTAATGCATAAGATTCATTCTTTTCAACTTCACAAGATGTTTTTTCAACCTGTGATTTAACAATATATCCTAACATAATCATTGCAATCATACTCATTATAATTAATGTAACAACTAATCTCTTTGTTTGCTTTCTTTGTTTTATTGTTTCAAATTCCATTTTAAATATATTTTTTAATTTTAGGGAAAGGTTTTAATTCTGATGATGTGCTTCTGCACATTGTGCATACCCAACTTCCTTTTGGGCTTAATGTTGAAATGTGTTTTGTAATCATTTTATCTACCTGACAATATCCTGGTTTGTATGTTTGCATTTGTTGATCACCTGCCATTTTTTATTGAATATAAAAGGACTACTGAAACCAGTAGCCTTTTTTTGTATAAAACAAATATTTCTTTCTTCCAAATATTCGTCTTATGAAATCTTTAAATTTCATTTTTTCACCTCTTTTAATTTAATTCTATCATTTTTTTTAATTAGGTTCTTTAAAACATCATCAAATGTTTCTCCTCTTAATTTTAATCGATTAAGATTATTCCAAACCTCATCACTTATTTGTATTGTTCTTACTCTCTGTCCTTCAATTCTTACTTTCTCTATAAATTCTTTTTTCCATATCATTATTATTTCTCCTGCTTTTTTTAATATTACAAAGTCTGCATCTTTTTGTGTATGTCTTAATGTTGGTTTCCCTCTTTTATCTGTAATTAGTTTTGCATCTCCATAATATATTTTACCCTCTTTCTTACATCTAAAATCAAATGATGAACTTTTTCTATCTGATAACCATTCAACTTCATCAAACTTTTCTTTTAATATTTCTAATGCTTCTATTTCAAATTCTCTACCTATTTGTTTTGGACTTTTTCTTTCATTCATTTTAGTTTGTCAGCTGGAATGATATTTAATATTTTTTCTATAATCTCATCAAGATTTTTACATTCCAATTCTGTTTTCCATTTCATTAGTTTCTTCCAATTCTCTAATGAAACCTTTATTGTTTTTAATTCCATATTACTTTTACACATTTACACTTTATAAACATTTCGGTAGTTTTTTTGACTTATCTTTTAAAGTCCTGAAGTCCTTAGATTTAGATACTTCAGAAATGCTTATTTTTAGTTTTTTTATCATTATAATCTTTTTAATCTTCTATCTCGATTTGGATAGTTCCATTTCATTTTATTTTCACAACTACATACTGCTAAAATATCTGTTAATTCTTTATTGCAATGTCTGCATCTTATTATTTTTATTGGTTTCATTTTGATTATAATCCTGGAGAGGATTAAAGGTGATTTGAAACCCCTCCAGGTTTTCACCTAAAAAGTATATGGAAAGAGAAGTGATCAAAAACCATATGCTTTCATTTGATTAGGTGAGTATGATAGGTGAATGTAATGTAGGGTGCAATCCAATCCCACAAGCACTAAATAAGCTAAATACAGCCCTGTGGTTGCATTATAGTGGAATAACTTGATACTTTGTTCCCATACCTGTTCCAGTCTTAGATACTTTAAAAGTTTCTAAATCTGGCTTTGCTTCAATAATTCCTTTTAATTGTTCAATTACTGAAATTGGAACCCTATATTCTATTCCTTCAATCACAATAAAATTAACAATATAATCTTGATCTTCTCTATCTTTTCTAGTTTCTGTAGTAAATTCTACATTAGCATTAACACTTTCAAGATCAGATATAAGTTTCATTTTCTGTGGCTCGTAAGACTTTGCAAATTCTTTTATATTCATTTTTATTTGTTACCTCCTTTTTGTTGCCTTTCGGCTTGAACATGACATTTATGACAAACAAATTCAAATTCATTTATTGTAATTGGTTTAGTTATGTGATGATGTTCAGTTGCCACCTCTCCACAATATTTACACTGTTGATTTTTCAAAGGATATTTCCTTCTAGTTTCCCTCTTTATATATCTTATCTTTCTTTGATTAGGGGTTTTCTCACTTGCATAATTTGTTTTTTTCATATATTCTCTTTGTTTTTTATTAAGTGATTCCTTATTCTTATCTCTCCATTCTCTTGATTTAATTTCTATTTTATATTTATTATTTTTTGCATACTCTTTATGTTCTTTAGCACTACAATCTTTACAATAACAATAAAAACCATCAACCCTATTCTTATCTTTATAAAACAAAACTTTTGGTTTTATTAACTTACACATAGCACATTCTTTTAATAATATTATTATGCAATCTTTACAATATTCTTCCTTTTTTTCAGACACAAATGATGCCTTACATTTTTTACAGGTTTTTGTTTTTAGCATTTTTGTGTGTTAACTATTGTAACTATGATTACTATCCATTATCCCTTACTACCCTCCTATGGGGATTGGTTCAGATAAATGATAGTTTTATTAGTTACAATAGTTTTTTATGTGTAAATCACAATTTTTCACTACCATATTTTAATTTAAGATTTATAATTACACAAGCAGATATATCATTAATCTTCCTATTTCCTACAATAAATCCTTCTTCTCTTAATATTTTTCCCATTTGGTGTGAATTTAAAATTCTTTGATGTCTTTCTTTAAGATAATTATTACAAAAATTTGTAAAATCTCTTAATGAAATCATTTCACCATCTTCTTCTATACATCTATCTTCTACAAATTTCATAACAGGATTACTTCTTTCTTCATATCTTTTAGCTCTCTCATCAAAATCTCCTTCATTTGTAAAGTGTGGTTTTTCATAAAGTTCTTTTAATATTCTTAAAGATTTTTTAGCTAAGTTTTCAAATTCAATATCGGGAATCATATCGATTAAATTTTTATCAATTTCTTTAAACTGATTTAAGAAATCTATAATCAACCACTTCCTATAAAATCCCTGGGTCTTATCAGGAGTGATTGGCATACTATTTGTTAAACACATACAGGTTGCAGTGTTATCATCTGTGAAAGGGGTTTTACCTTTAAATTGAAAACTTATTTTATCTTCCCCTCCCAACTTTTTTAATTGATTTGTATTCTTTAAATCATCATGGCTAACTTCTCCCATCACACACAATAACTTTCCAAATAAAACTGCTGGTTCAAAATGATTTTCTGCTAATTGTTTTATTTCACTTGCAACACAATTTTCTTCTCCTAAGAATTTCTGTGTAAGTTTAATATAAGTTCCCTTACCATTTGATCCCCCACCAACTAATGCAATTAATCTTTGCATAAACTTATCTGTGCAGGTATTGTAGGCAATTATTTCATACAAAGTATCTTTCCAATCTTTACTTTGTCCTTTCATCCAATCATCAAAGTATTTATCTATTGTAGGAGTATCTTCACTATCCCCAACTTTCCAAGGAATTGGATTCATTACAAAATATTTTGGAGATGATTGGAAAATTTCTCCAGTTTTTATATCATAAATTTTATCTTTAAATTGAACCCAGGATTTTTGTTTTGGATCTGGTTTATGTTTTCTTCCTACTTGTTTAAATCCAGCAATAATTTCAGTTCTAATTTTATTATCTAGAGTATCAATATGTAAAACATCAAAAATCTTATTACAGAAATCTACTTCATCACTAATCTCCCATTTAAAATTCTCAACATCCCACAACCAAAAGATTCTACTTGTATCATAATAAAATGGGTGTGATTTCCAGAATCTTTCTATCTGTCCTCGCCTAGACATTACTTCATAGCTTTCTTTATGGTCTGGTTTATTTGAGTTTATTTCTATTTTGATAAATCCCTTTAATTCTTGAACAGTAAATTCAGAATGCTTTGAAACAAATTTTATAGAAGAAACTACTGATGGTGTCATTCCCATTTCTACCCAAGATTTTACATATTCAGGGATTGTTTCAGGATTTATTTTCTCTGGTTCAACATCCATTTTTTTTTCTTCTCTAATTATTTTAACAGCCTTTTTAATCTCAGGATTCTTTTCTCTAAATACTTCTGCCTCTTTAGATATTAATTTTTTAACCACCTCTTTATTTTCCATTAGTGAACCTCCTTCTTTCCCTTACTTAAATTACATTTAGGACATAATCCTTGTAAATTACTATCTTCATTAATATGTTCTTCTCCATTTGGATAAGAATTTCTTTTTGAATATGGATGGATGTGATCTATATGTCCTACTTTTCCATCCCAATCACTTTTAGAATTAAACTTTAAAATTTCTGCACATTGGTTGCATCTCCATTTTTGTCTTTTTAAAACATTATATCTTTGTTGTCTAGTTATTAATCTATTTACAACAATCATTTGTTTTAGTTTTGGTTTAGATTGTGATTCCTCAATCTCTCCAAGTCTTTTTACTTCTGCTACAGTTGTTCCAATCCATTTTATTATATCTTCAGAAGTCCAACCACTAAATTCTTTTAAACAATTATTATAATCATCTCCCCACCAAATTGAACCTTTATGAGAATTTAATTTAAAATCTTTTTCTTCTAATGTTAATCCGTGTGTATTAAGGGAGCCTTCTAATAAATTATAATTATAAATATCATTTTCTCCTTGAGAATTAAAATCTAATCCCTCATAATCTTTTTGTTCCTGTTCTTCTTGCCAAAGTTCTTTCATCTTACCCATCTTTCAACTCCTCCAACATTTTCTTATGAATCTCAATAGCTTTAACCATCAAGCCATCAATAAGTTTCTCTTCACCAGTTACAACTTTAATCTCCCAACTCAATCCTCTTGTTGTATTTTTTAATTTAACAGAACTTTTTGGTGTTGCTTGAAATGGATCATCTTCAGCATTAGAATACATTGTTGTTTTTCCTTCTTCCATTATTCATCCACCTCCTTTTCTTTATATGGAATTATATTTTCATCAACTTCTTCAAAAAGATAAGGCCTTTCTCCTAGAACATCATCAATAAAAACAAAACATCTTTGGTCTAAAGAAACATCGAGGACAAAACCATTTCTAAATAAACCTTTGTCAGCTCCAGCTATTATTTTAATATGAAGTTTCTTACCAGTTGATTTAAAGAATTCTAATGTCCTATAAATTTTGTCATCTGTCATTGGTTTCATAATACTATCTAGTATTTAAAACTTTCGTTAGTAGAAAAACCCCATCCAAAGAATTATGTAGGGAGGTGGGGTTATGAGTTTGAAGTGTGCGAATGGAACATAATTCACATAACACACATTTAAGGAAACAGAATTTAATTTAAAAGGTTTATGTATTTTAACTTAACTCCTGAGCCTCCAACTCTGCATCACTAAAACAATCTTTTTCATCCATACCATAAACACAATTAAAATCATCTGTGTTTGTTGTTGGTTGTGGAATTGGTAGAGTTACAATTCTTTCTTCAATTAATATTATTGAATAACTTTCCTCTCCATTTCCTAAATCAATTATCATTGTTTGCGGGCTTCCACCATATTCATTTGTAATTTCATCTAAACTTTTTCTATTAGTATCTGCTCTTGTAATATTTTTAGTATCAAACCAATCTCCAACATTATCATTTGTATTTGAAATAACATCTCCTGCAACAATTAATGTAATTGAAAATATTATAATTAAGAATATACTTAAACTTTTATTCTCTCTTAACCATTTGTTTATTTTTGTTTCCATTTTACATTTTTACATGATAAGTTCCTTGAATACAAGCTTTACAAAATGAACCCCCTCCTGCAATATCTTCAACATTAATATTTAATATATCAAATTGATCAAAACCTAATCCACAATTATCAACACCATAAACAGCACCACTATCATGTGCAGTATCTAAATCTGTTTGACAACCTGATGTTGAAGCACCATTTAAAGTTACTTCAACAGTTGTAGTTGTTCCTGTTGCACTTTCGCAATTAATACTCATAGCTTCAACAGTTCCATTTTCAAACATCAATATCCCTGTTTCATCATTATTAACTCCAGTTACACCATTACCCCAAGAGAATACAAATCCTGTTGTTAAATCATTATTTTCTTCTGCACAATCATAAAAACCTGTTATCTCCCCATCATTCAATAACTTAAATAATCCTGATTCTACTGTTGAAAGAGAATCATCAAATCTTAACACTGTTGTTCCTTCAACAACAAAAGCAATATTTTTAGTTGCTGTTCCACCTAAAAATATTCCATGTTTATCTTCAAACCCCTCCCAAGTATATGTTGGTGCAGATGCTAAACCTAAATCAGTTGCAATATACTTATCTGAAAAACTAATTTCTGTTGTTGAATTTATAGCAATTACATTTCCATCAGCAAGAGCTTGAAATAAGGCACTTCCTTGTGTTGAAGAACCTAACCATAAATCATCCCCTGTTCCTGTTGTTCTAATATCACCACTTGAAATAACTGCTTGTGCAAGAACTGCTCCAAGAAAATTAAACCCATCACTAACTTCAAACCAATCACTACTATCATCCCATTTAAAATATTCATCTTTTAAAGCATCATCATTAAAATAAATAAAAATATCTTCACCACTTGAAACATCTCCTAAAATAACTTCTGATGCATTTAAAACTCTTGCAGAAAGATAATCAAGATTAGTTATATTAAAATTATTCCAGTTAAAGTTTCCTGTTGGTTGAACACTTCCATCAAAATATAATGCAAAAGGATCTATTTCATTTATCCTAATATCTGTTGGATTTATTCCAACATCTAATCTTGATGCCGTTTCATCAGCAACAACTAAATCTATAGTTGGAGCAGAACCTAATCCTGAAACAACAGCATATAAATACATAGTTAATTTAGAACCTTCTGGAAAAATTCTATCTTCTGCAATCGCTCCTGTCCATGTAACTTGTTGTAAAACACCATTTACTAATACAGATGAATTAGGAGATAAACCTATTTGTGTTTCAGTTGTATTTGCAAATAAAATTCTAATCTCACTTCTTAATTGAACATCTTTTGTTCCAGAAATAAAATCAATAGTTGTATGTTGATTATATGCTCCTGCTTGTAATAAAGTTAAATTTAATGTTGATAAAATTCTTTTAGTTAATAAATTACTTCCAGGACTCATTGAAGTAAATCTATCTACTTGAGAATCTCCAGTTGGGATAGTTGTATTCATGATAGTATATGAAGAATTAAAATTATCTGTACGATTATAAAAATATAAATTTAATTGTGCTGTTAAATATCTTAGGTCATAAAATTCTGTAAGTTCTGTTGTAACATTATATCCAAACTCATCTATTGTTAAATTCAAATGAGATTCATTAAAATCAAAGTTTGGATCTGAATAAGAAATAAAAAGATCATCAAACCCAAAATTAGAACCATCTAATTGTAAATATCTTAAATCTAAAGTTGGATATAAGTCTGGAACATTATCCATGTTTCCCTCGTTGGTTATCCAGAAATCAGACATATTAAATGTCTGGTCTGTTGTTGTTACATTTATTGGAATATCTGTAATAAGCTCGACTATTTTATTATCGTTATTTACATCTCCAACAACTAATTCTGCAGAGATAAAACTAATTAAGAATATAAATATTAATCCAGTAATGTATATTTTTTTATCCATTTAACCATTTAACAACCTATGACTATGTCCTCCTTTATTGTTTGGTAATGCTATTTTTTTATTGAAATCTATTAAATGTTTATGTCCATCATCGAAGGTTGTAAATCTTAATAATTCTATCCAATTATGTCTATGCCCTTCGCTGATAGATGTTTTCATTTTACTTTTTGAAATCCATAGATACTATTCTATAAGATTCAATTCCTGTTAAAGGACTTATTGCTATTGCAAATTGTCTTTTTCCAGCCTTTGTATTTTTTACTTCTAATCTGAATTTATCAGTAGTGAAAGACTTTTTTGCTTTAACATCATAAAAATTTAGTTTAGGCATTTTTACCTCCTTTCTTTTTATTTTCTTTAAATCCTACTTGTTCCCCAATTTTTTCAGTTTGCCTTATTATCGGTTCTATTAAAGGAACTGCCACTAATAGTCCTAATAATGCAAATCCACTTCCTGAACCATTACTCATTTTTTCTTTACTCCTTCTTTTCCTTCACCTATTCTATCTATTCTTTCAGATTGTTTTTTTACAAATTCAGAATTTTCTCTCATTAATCTATCTCCTTCAGTATTAATAATTATTTTTCCCATTATATTAATTGTTTTAATGCCCTAGCAGCTCCTCCAATATTAACTTTCTTTTTGGAAGATTTACCTAAGCTTGTTTTCATACCTCCCTTTTTAAAAATTGGTTGACCTAATCTTTTCTGTAATCTCTTTTCTGCTTCTCTAAATTTTTCCTTTACTTCTTCTATTGTAAATTCATCCTCATTTTCCATATTTTTTATAAGTTTTTGTCATTTAAATAATTTTCTATATGTTATGCTCCTAGTGGTTTTTTTATTGCAGCCAGAATTAATGAACCTGCAAAGAATACTACACATAAAAACATAAAAAAATCCCCTAGTAATCCAAGATATTTTAAAAATATTGATATTATCATTAATATAAAAGAGGTTGCTATTAAACTATCTGAACTATTGAATGAGGATGTCAAGAATAAAGTTCCAAACCCAATTACTATTAAAATTGTTAGACCTAATAATCCAGATACAAATCCATCTGCAGCTACAAAAAGCTGAGGTATTAATGTTAAGTTTGTTGGATTATCAAATATCATTTTATACTGGTGCCCTCCTCCAAAAAGCTATTAATTTAAATAGTATAAACATAAATAATCCTACTATTGAAATTAAGATTATTTCTATAGGTATTCCTATTAACTCTGAAAATATTGAAACTAAACTTATTAATATCTTTAATTGCTCAAATATAACTCCTGGAACTGAAATTATTGCTAATGGTACTACTACTGCTAAATCCTGTATTTTATCAAAGAATCCTTCATCTGTTGCAATATCCTTAAAAGCCTCAAATATTGGTTGCATACTTTCATTTAACTCTTCTGAATTATCAAAGTCTTGTAAGAAAGTTTCATTGATTGGAGATGCAGTTGAAATGTTTGTATCAACATAATTTGTTTCAAAATCATTTATTAATATACCCCAAGATACGAACATAAAACTAATTAATAATACTAACATTATTGCTGAGCTTAATTTCATCTTGATATAAATGTTGCAGCAACAATAGCTAATAAATAAATTACTACTATTGCTCCATTGGAGAGAGATATTATCCCCATTAATTTAACTAGAGTAAGTCCTAAGGGTATTGCAAATATAAATGCCCTGGGTGAAAAAGCAAATCCAAATATAATCGTTATTATAATTAAAAAAGCTACAAATAATCCTAAGATTCCTAAAACCTCTGTTACTTCGCTTATTACAAATGTTATGAAATCAATAAGTTGATCTGGACTTCTAGTAATAAATACTCTTGCTGTTAAATCTCCAGATTCATTTGAAGCATCGAACGTCATTGAACCAGCAGATGTAAATAATCTTTGTGTAGAGATTAATCTTCCACTTCCATTAGTGGATCCTTTTGTTATATCCATTCTAAAAGAAGTTGCTAATCCTGTTAAGTCGACAAATTCAAAGGTTACTACTTTTGTTCCTGAATTAAAAGATAAATTATAAGCAACTTGTCCTGCAAATATTTCATTATATCCAGAATAAACATCAGGTGTTTCATCTGTTATTGATAAAGATAATGTACATGGTGCAGCTTCACAAATTGCTCTTTTCTCTAATATTGCTAATAGTTCTCCATTTTTAGTTATTGTAAATCTATAATCCTTATTTAAATCCAAGAATGCAGTTATTTTTCCATCACCATCAGTAGTATCTATTTCTACTGTTTTAAATACTGCTTCTCCAACAAAGAATTTAGAAATACTTATTGTTGCACTTGTTAATGGAAATAAGTTTTGTTCAACATCAATAAAAAATTCTATTCCAATTGCATCATCTATTAAAAATAAATCTATTTCATTAGTTGCATTAGTTAATGTTGCTGAATTTAAAAAGTAACTTTTTTCTGTAAATCCTTGTGCAGTATAAAATAATTGCATATCTGTTATAAATCTATTTGTTTCTTCTGCAGTACAAAAATTATATCTACTAGAATTAACTGAAATATTATTAATTGCTATTGTTTTTATTAGATTATCTGAATCTAATCCAATTAAAAATGTTGCCTGAAATGTTGTTGCATTCTTTGAGGCATTTATTTCTATACCTGTAATTTCATTTACCATGGTAAAATTAAGCATTGCTACATCTAATCCTGATTGATCACAAAATCCAAAACTTAATTCATTAACTTTTTGTTCGCTAAATGCTGTTTCAAAAAATGTGGTATTACCAAAAATATCGTTTGCTATAGTTATATTATAAAACCATGTATTATTGTGGCTACTAAATCCTTGATTACCTTGTGGGATTGTTATTGATCTTGATACACTAAAATTTCCACCACCTAAATCAATTATATTTGAATCTGAAAAAATTGTATTATTATAAATTAATTGTGCTTGTTGTATATTAAACCCAGTTAAAACATTTACATTTAATATTAATGATTCTATTGCTGTTTCTATTGTCGTTGAATTGAATGTTCTAAAGTTTTCAAATACTAAATAATCCCATTCAATAAAATCTGAACCAACATTATTTGAGGTATCATTTGCATAAATAGTTATATTCTGTTGGTTCTTCTGTAATGTTACTGTCGTATTTAAATCTAAACAAATAACTGTGGTGTTTGAATTATTATAAGTAAACCAACAACTATCTAAAGTAGTATCAAAAACAGTCCAATTAAGACTAATATTAAAATCTTGTTTTCCATAATTAACTATCCCTGTTGGAAAGGTTATGTTAACTCTTGGTTCTCCTGCATCAACTATTAAAGTTCTATTAGTAGCCCAAGCCGAAGCATGATTACTATCAAAAACTCTGCAAGTCCAATCTAAAGTTGAATCAGATATGTTTTTATCAAACACAGAATTATTTTTTACTCCTCCTCCAACTGTAAAATCCTGTGTTTCATTTAATACCCATACTCCACTTCTATTATCCCATAAAGAAATATTCCTAATTGTTGCTTCAGAAACTAAACCTGAACAATTAAAAACAATAGAGTTTGTTGGAGATACAAAATTATCTGCAGGATTATCTAATGTTGCAATTAATACTCCTGTATTTCCAAAACTACTTCCATCTAAATTTGCCTTCATAATATCATTAATGGTTTCATTATTTAAACTTGCATTAAATATCATTAATTCATCCATCATTCCTTTCCAATATAATGGACTTCCAACACCATTAAAAGTTCCTTTTCCAAATACCATATTTGCACTTCCATCTTCCATCCCAGTAAATGTTCCTGCATCAACCCCATTATTTTGTTGTTCTACCCCATTTAGATAAAATCTTAATCCAGATGTATCTTGGTTTCCATTATAAGTTACTGCAAAATGATGCCAACTTCCATTGAATAATCTACTTCCTAATCCAGATGTAGCATTACTATTTCTAATATAATTTTCTCCTCCTGCTAAAAAATCATAGAAACTACTATGAACCTCTGTATTAGCAATTAAAAAATCAAATTCAGCTTGTGTTGTAGGATCTGTATACTTTTGAAATAAATTAACAAGAGTAGGAGCATTTAATATTTTATACCACCCCATAATTGTAAAATTACTCATAGCAGAAATTCCTGCATAATCTGTTATACTAAAAAAATCATCTGTTCCATCTATATGTATACAATTATCAACAATACAATCTGTTCCATTTACAACTGCTCCTCCTTCTAATGTTGCATTATGAAGTCCAAACCTTTCTTCTCCAACATTAGTAGTAATAACTTTCTCAAAACCAAATACTAATTGTAAAAATTCATTAAAATCAGAACTCCATAAAGCCCAAACATCTAAAAGTTTCCCTTGAGAAGTAATTTGCCAGTCAATATTTTTTTTAATTCCTTTGTTTCCACTTAATTTTATATAATAATTTCCAGATTCAACTTCTTCTCCTAAATTATAATCTTCCCATATATCTCTTGTTTCTAAATGACTTCCTGTTTTTACTTTATTACATTCTTTTACTAGGAATCCTTCTGGAGATATAACATTTTCACAGGTTTCTTTAAAATCATCTACACTATATTGTTCTGTTCCTGTTTTAATTTTAAAATTATACCTTTCAATATCTTTTTCTAACCAACCACCATTATCTTGTTGTTCTAAAAATCTAATACTATCAATTAATATTCCATCTTGATACATTATTATTTCTATTTCAGCAGAGCAACTACTTCCACAAGTATCTGTGTTGGTTTTTAATTCTAAGTCTGTTAATTTTAATATTCCAAACCAATCTCTAATAGAAACCTTTCCATAATCTCCAACATCTTTATCGAAAAATTTAATATTATCAAACGTCATTCCAATAACTAGATTTGACATAAGGATTACCATTAGGAACACTATTAAAGTTGCTGAGAATTGCTTTAAATAGTTTTTATGTGTAGATTTTATTACTTTTTCCATTTTAAACTGGCGAGGTTAACCTCCCCCTCTTAGCCATCATAATTATTACCCCTATTGCTCCAGCAATTAATATTATTATTGGAAACTGAGTTCCCATTATCACATTTGTAAATTTAAATTCTGAAGATTTTGCTGAAAATTCTTGATTACTTTGTATATCATCATAAGCATTTGCTAATAATCCTGCAATAATTACTGCCAATACAATTGCAATTATGAATATTCCTAAAGTTATTGGATGAAAATCAGTAAAAATCGCTATTCCTAATGTTCCTAAAACAATAGCCACTAAAGTTATAAATATTAACTGGTCAATTGCAGGAGTTACTAATCCTTGTACCTGATTCATTGAATCAACTGAAGCATTCGATGTTCCAAAATGTTCTGGTTGTTTTAAATCATCTATAACATCATCAAAAACTTTAGCTATTGGAACTCCAACAACTGCAAAAATAAATACAACTATTATCCCTATCAATAAGAATAATAAAATTCCTGCTTGTGCTTTTTTAAATCTCATTTTATCTTCCCCAACATTATGTCTTCTAATGTTCTAGTCATAATTTTCCCATTTTGTGCTTTTAATCTAAATGCTATTTCAGCTTGTTTTGTTGTTATCTCTTCTATAGAAATCCCTAACTCTTTTGACATTACTCCTTTAATTCTTTCTATTTCATCACAACTTTTTATTGTTAAGTGGAAAATTTTAGTATCTTTGCTTGGCATTTATTTTCCATTCTGTTAATTTTTATAATATTTAATAGGTTTTATTCTTTATATAATTTTCCATGGGGTTCCCTGGGGGTTAGCCTTATTTATAAAGAACTTATCTATAGGTATTTTATTAAATTTAATTTATTTGTAAGGAGGTTATAGAATTTTAGAAATGAAAAGCATTTTAGCAATGAAAAAGAAAGCACAATTAGGAAATTTACAAGGTATAATCCTTGTTCTAGTAATTGTCGGTATTCTTTTGGGTGCAGCTTTTTTCATCTTAGATGAATTTTTAAGTCAAGCTCAAGCTATTAGTGCTACAGGTAGTGCCGTTCAAGGAATTAACGACACTATCCAAGCTATGTTAACCATTCCTGAGTTATTAGGACTTATCGTTCTTATCGCAGTTATTGGAATAATTTTAGCAGTAGTATTTAATGTAATACCTGGCGCTAGAGTTTCTGGTGCTTAAAGTTTCTTGAATTTTTCTTTTTTTCTTTTTTAAAAAAATGAAAAGAAAAGCACAATTAGGAAATCTTCAAGGAATTATCCTTGCTCTAGTTATAGTAGGAGTTTTACTTGCTGCAGGATTTTTTATATTTGATGAATTTCAAGATCAAATAGATAATCAACTTAATTCTGTTGGTAGTGAAAATGGTTCTGCTGTTGCAGGAAGGGCATATATTAATGCAACTGGATACGCTGTAGCAAATGAAGGTGCAAATTGTTTTAACACTTTTGCAGTTACATTAGCTCAAAATAGAAGTGGTGGTCATGGTACCATCGTTGCTGCTAATTATACTACTGACGCAAATACTGGGATTATTACAAATGCTACTGCTCTTAATTTTGATAATGTAAGTTTTTCTTATACTTACCAAGATGGTGGAAATGCATGTTTAGGTATTGAAACTACCTCTATTGCAATGTTAACCATTCCTGAGTTATTAGGACTTATCGTTCTTATAGCTATTATTGGAGTAATCTTAGCAGTAATCTTTAATGTAATACCTGGAGCTAGAACTCAAGGAGCATAAAATTATTAATTTATTATTATTTTCCTCTTCTGAGGCTGGGGAGAACTACCATTCTGGTTCTCCCTAATTATTTTTATTATTTAGAAATCGTAAGTGTCTGTGATAGGATTAAATCCTTCTCCAAACTTCTTTGTTTTGTTTATCTTACCTAGTTCTACTATAAATGAAATTAACATTAACGAAGCTGAAATTACTGTTATCCCTCCTAGACTATATAATATAATGGTATAAATTCCAGATGAAACAGGAACTAAACTTTCATATTGTAATATATCATTTGAATAAACATAACCTAAATGTAATGAATAAATTGCAAGAATTATAGAAAATATTACAAAAAAGAAACCTAAGGCCATAGTTGATGGATTTTTTTCTAAACTAAATCCTATTATTAAGAATAAAAATGAAACTGCTAAAGCTCCAAACATAATTCCAATAGCAGTTGTCCCTTGTCCTTCATCAAAGGTTCTTCCTGTTGGTGTTATTAGAATATTTCCTATTGCAGTATCATTTTCTCCAGATTCTGTACAAAATACCCTATATGTTAATGGTTCAAGTGTACTAAAATTTACATTAGAACTAAAATCTCCATTACCTGCATTATCCATTAATTGATTTCTTATCTTATAACTATTATTCAAATATCTTATAGTTAGATTACAACTTGAAGTATCTGAACATGGAAATCCATTTAATGTACAAGGTATTGTAAAGTTGCTATCATCAAGTAATTTAAATGTAAAGTCTTGGGATATAACTAAATTTACTGATAGAATAATTGAAAAAATAATTACTATTGCGAAAATATTTTTATTAATCATTAAATTTATAAGATTTTAAAATTTAAATAACTTTCTATTTATGCTTGACATCCTTTTTGCACAAAATACATAATGATTATTCCTGTAAATATAATCAAACCTAATATCACGAATGGAGCAACCTTTTCAAATGTAGATTTAGGATTTAATATACTATCTTTCTCTGCCAAATCTAACTTAGCACCATACTTTAAATCATCCTCTACTGGTTCTAATGATAGGTTTCTTTTTTCTCCTTCCCAATCAATTTTCATTTCTGCTTGAACATAATTATCCTTATTCAATTGAAGATAATAAACATTATTATCAATCATATATGTAGGATCTGGTAATTTTGTTAATTCTATTTGTTGCCATGGCATCATTCCAAACTTAACTCTAAATACTGTTTTTCCTTTTTTATTAAAATAACCTGCTTTTCCCTCTGTAGTTTTAGATTCTGGAATATTTGTTTCAGAATTTTCTTGTCTTTTTTTAAAAATATATCCATAATAAGTATATTTTACTTTATTTCTTATTACTATTGCAATAAATGTTATTGTTACTATAACTATTGAACCCCAAATTAATGTAGTCATAAATGAAGACATTGATGTTGCACTAAACCAACTTCCAAAATCAAGTAATGCCATTTATTTTCTGCCTAGCATTCTAGCTACTACTCCCATTCTTTTTTGTTGTTCTTGATTTTCCATTGTATCTTGTCTATTCAATGTATTTATACTTTCACTTATATGGCTTGTTGATGCTTTTCTATCTCCTGCTCCTAATGCATGATAGAATGAAGATAAACCTAAAATCATTAATTTATCTGTTATTACAGTAATATTTGTTTTTCTTTTTATCTCATAATCTCTCCAATTTATATGAAAATCTGCTATTGCATGTTTTATAACCATCCTAACTATCAAATGAATTTTAAGATAATCTGTTGTATAGTTACTCATTGTATTTATTTGATTAATAATACTTGTTGCATGTTGAAAAAATATCTCTATTCCTTCATCATTCATTAAAGGACTTGCTCCCTCTATTAAAACATATTTTTGTAATCTATTATCCCATATCTTCCCTCTTAAATTCTCCATTATATCATATAATGGTTCTTTTGGACTTAATTCTTTAACTAAACTAAATCCACTTCCCATTCCATAAGATCTAAGAACTGGTGGAGTAGTATAAGAAGTGGGTAATTGTCCTGGTAATTGTCCTTGTTCTTGTTGCAAGGGTATTTGTTGAGAAGGAATTTCCATTCTATTTTTTAATGGTATTTAATCTATTTAAATCTTTTGGAAATCAAAACCCAAATATTTTATTTAAGTTCTTAGATACTTGATCTATACTTTTCTTTTTTACTCTTCTTTGTGATATTAATCTTTCTGCAGTTATATTTCTAATTTCTCCAAAAGTATCTAATCTTCTTGATTTTAATTCTATGAAAGTATTTTTTAATGGTATTGGTTGTCCTTTCTTTATTCTAAATTGTCTAAATTTATTTTTATTTAATTCCCAATAATTTTTAGGAACTTGTATTTTTGGTTGTTTTGGTTGTTTTCTTGATTTTCTTAATGAGAATTCTGCAGATAAAGTATTGTCAACTAAAAATGAACCAATATCTTGTGCTGTACTTTCTATAACTGTATTTTTAGTTACTTTTATTTGTTTTCCTTTTGATTTAACAAAAACATTAAATCCTATATCTAATTTAGATGGTGGAAGTTTTCTTTTCTTCTTTTCATCTGGAAATCTAGTAATTATGGGAATTTTAAGCTCTGGGATATTAATAGTTAAATCAGTAGGAGCAAAATCAAAACCTGCTAAATTAGTTTGTAGTTTTTCTAATTGTAGTTGTAATTGTAATTGTGGTTGGGTTTGTGCAAATAATGGGGATGTTTTTGGAAGCTGTCCTAAATCACTAATAGATTTTGTAATATCAGGGAATAAAAGCCCTGCCTTTTCTCTCCTCTTTCTTTCTTCTTTTGTTTCTAAACCACTTAATAACCCTGTAGCTGTTCTCCCTAATATTCCTCCTCTTTGTTTTTGTTCTTCTTCTAATCCTGTTAATAAATCTCCTCCTAATCTATTACTTAAAACTCCTAAATCTCCAAATCCACTACTCAAATCTAACTCTCCAATTTTTCCAGTAACAAATACTGGTTTTACATCTGGTTTAACTTTAGTAACAATCTTAGTTACAACTCCTGGAGCTGTTGTTTGTGTTAATAAATCTAAATTTTGATTAATTTGTGTTTGTTGTTGTTGTAATATCTGCCCTTCTTTAGTTTTAAAGAATTCCTTAAAATCAAATTTAAGAAATTTAAATTTTCCTACATCTGTCCCTGCTCCAAACACTTCTTTTAAAGTATCTCTTGGTTTTGGAGTAGTTACTTTAATCTCTGGGACACTAATAGTAAGTCCAAAAGCTTTAGATTCAAATTGTTTTAAAGAAGTTAATAAATCTCCTATGTTCTGTGTTACTTTAAGTCCTGCAACTTTTTCTGTTCTTATTAATCTATTAAAGGTTATATCTCCACTAGTTATTTTTCTTCCAGTAATTACTTGAGTTCTACTTATTAATTTTCCTTTTGCTCCAGTAGCAAGTTTAAGTTCTAATGCTTTTAAATCAAATCCTGGAGAAACTCTTTTTACTTTTTTTCCTTTAATTATAAATTCTCCGCCAAATTCCTTTAAACTTCTAAATCCAAAATTATCTCCTATAAATCCTCTTTGAATTTTTGTTATATCTACTGCCTTACCTTTTATTTTCCCTTCTGCTAATAATTTTGTTATACTTTCTGTTAGTGTTAATTCTTTTGTTGGTGTTACTTGCCTTCCTATTAATGTTGTTTCTTGGAATGTTTGGACTTGGCTTGTAGGAACAAATTTATCTCCTTTAAGCTTTCCTATTATACTTCTTGTTACAAATTGAACTTTCTGTCCTTCTATTTTTCCTACACTTTCAGAAATTATATCCTGTGAATATATTTTACCTTTAACAACAGAAACAACAGATCCAATACTAATAACATCAACAACAACCCCATCCCTATTTACAATTTCAATAAATCTCCCTCTTACGTCTGGAATAATCTTACCATCTGCTAAATTTGAAGCTATTAATTTTGTTTCAACAACTCTAACAGAAAAACCTTTATCAATTAATGTTTTAATTTCTGCTTGTAACTCTGGAGGTAATTTTAATTTTCTTAAAACTTCTATATCCCTTGCTATTATTTTGCTTTTAATTCTTGCTCTTTGTATTGCATTTTTTATTTGTCTTGATTGTATTAATTTTCCTCCAATCTTAGCACCAATAAATCCACCAATAGCAAATCCACCTGCTTGAATACCAATAGATCCTAATGTTTGTATATCTCCTGTTTTAACTGCTGTTACAACAATTGGAGCTGTTTTTACTACTTGTATTGCTCCAAAAACTCCTAATCCTGCTGCAATTACAGGAGATAACCCACCTAAAAAACCTAAAGCAAAACCAGTTGGAATAGTTGCAGTTAAAAGTATTAATTCTCTTTTTATTGCATTTCTTTTAAAGGCGTCAGTTATTTCCTTATTTATTTCTATGGTTAATTCACCAGCTTTTTTATCTACTACTTTTTCAATACTATCAATATATTCTTTATTAAGCTTATCAAAAAATTCATTTAATTCTATGTTCGCATCTTCTACACTTATTTTTCTAGCATTTACTTTATTTTGTAATTCAATTGATTTATCTTCTCCCCTTTTTTTAAAATTAGGTAATTGTTTATCTGCTTCTGAATTAGCAAGATTTCTTAAATCTACCTCTGCTTGTCTAACCCTTATTTTTTCTATCTCCCCTAATCCTCCCCCAAAAGTTTGTTTTAATATTTCCTCTTCTGTTAAAAATTTAGGTATGAATTGTAAGGTTTCTTTTCCTGCTGTTAAAATATCTTGTGGTTCTCCAGAAATATCTGTAGGTATTAATATTCCTCTTTCTGCTATTTCTTTTTCTCTTTCAAAAAGTCTTTTCTCTATTACTTTTCTTGGAAATCCTATTACTTTTTCTATTCCTGTTACTAATCTTGGATCTGGTTCTGCAATTGGAAATGTTACAGGAAATCCTGCTAAATCAATAGTAACACCTTCTACTCTAGTTTCTTTAGAAATATCAACTTCTCCAATTCTACCAATATCTCCTAATAAATCTCCTTCTAATTTTTGTTTTTGTGTTATCTTCTGGAAAACATCTCTAAAACCTGGAGGTATATCTTCTTCACTAATAATTCTCTTTTGTATTTGACCTCCAATTTGTGTTACTCCTCCTGGTAATAATTCTGTAGGAGGTTGTAATTCTTTTATTACTAATGGCTGCCCTATAGGAACTTGTGTAGGAACTAAACCTAATTGAATTGCTTGTGTCGATGTTACTTGTTGTGTTCTAATAATTATTGATAATTCTTGCCTACCTCCTTCTAATTTAGAAGATAATTTATTCAGTTCTTGATCTAATAATTTTCTTTTTTCCTCTTCTGCTATTCCTACTTTTGTTGCTATTGAAAAAACTCTATCTATTGGTAATAATTCTCCTTGTTGAAATCTTGGTAATACTGCCTTTAAAAAATCTCTTTCTTTTTCTATTACTCTTCTTTCTATTTCAAATCTTTGTGCTTGAGATTCATTATTATCTTGTAATGCATCTCTTCTACTTTGTATTTTTTCTTGTATTGCATCTTCTCTATTAGCGATTTTAGTTTCAACCCTTGTAATTCTTTTTTGTAATTCTTGTTGTAATGAGGATTCTGTTGTTTTAACAAATTGTCTTAATTCTTGTGGAACTTGATTTATTAATTCTTTAAATTGAGAAATAGAATTAACATTTTTTAAAATATCATCTATATTAGAACCTTGTTGTTTAAGCTGTTGAGTTATCTGAGCTTGTGCCTTTTCCCTTATTCTATCTTCTTCTCTTCTAATAAATTGTTGTTGAGAAATTCCTTGTCTTAATGCTTGTTGTTGTTGTCGTAAATTTAAACCAGACCTTACTTGTCTTAATTGTGCTTGTTGTTGTTGTAATTGTCTTGCACTAACCATTAGAACCTTCTACCATTCTAAAAATATTTAAAAATTCCATAAAATTATAAGTTTTCAATATTTATATAATTTTCTATTTTTAAAAAGTTTTATAAACTTTGAAATTTTCTATTTTTAGAATGGAATCTACTTTTAATGTAAAGACTATTTGGAATATGGATGAAGCTCGTCTTAAATCACTTAATACTTATATGGTTTTATGTGAAGATGCTTTTGTCTGTTGGGATTTAAATAATCTTTATACTTATTTAAAAGCTATTCGTAGGATTGCTTCTGGTAAATTTAGAAAAACAGAATTAGAAACTTTGGATAAAAAATTTGAAAAATTAGAAGGAATAAAGAGAAAAATGGATGATGATAGAGAAGACGAATCTGATTCTGTTAAATTTTATAATAAGGCAGATGAGATTTATTTAGAATTAAATAGATTAATGAAAGCACATGGGCTTTTCTTTAGAGAAGGTAGAGATCCAACTAAAGCTGCTTTAGAAAGATAAAGGATGGCAAAAAAAAGAGTATGTTTAGATAAATATACTATAGAATTTTTTAATAAACAATATAAAAAACATTGTAGAACTGGAAACCCAAAAAAGAGAAGAAAGCCAGGTTTTTTCTTACATGATAACTTAAAAAAGCAAATAGATTATTATATTAAAAATATTAATAGAGATTGGGATTTTAATATTATTATTTGTGGTGAGGGAGAAGTAAGAGTTGGAAAATCATTTTTAGCTGCACAGATTGGTGCATATTGGACTTCTGAAGTTAATAGATTATATAAAAAGAATATTCCTTTTAATCTGGAAGAAAATTTTGTTTTTGATGGGGAAAAATTAATAGAAAAAGGAAATAAATTAGGTATTAAACATCCTTATTCTGTATTAATATTTGATGAAGCTGGGGCAGATTTAGAAGGTACTAAAGCAATGTTAGCTACAACTAGGGCTGTAAGAGATTATTTAAGAGAATGTGGTCAATATAATATGCTTACAATTTTAGTTTTACCTGAGTATTTCGATTTGCCTAAAGGAATTGCTCTTTCAAGATCTGATTGTCTTATTAGTGTATATTATTTTGCTGATGAAGAAGGATATTTTCAAAGAGGTTATTTTAAATATTATAGTAGATTAGCAAAGAAAAAACTATATCTTAAGGGGAAAAAAAATCTTGATTATAAAGCTACTGCAGATAGCTTTTATGGTGATTTTGATGATATTTTCCCTTTAGATTTAGAAAAATATAAGGAGTTAAAAAGAAAGGCATTGAAAAAAAGGGGGTATACAACAGTAGATAAAAAATTATTACAAAGAAACATTGCTTGGTATCTCTTAGTGTCTGATTTTGGAATGAATATGGTTGAACTAGCTAAAAGAACTACAAATATGGGTGCATCTACAATAAATCAAACTATTTCTGAAGCTCTGAAAGGATTTGGTGCTATTCAAGAAATTATTAATAAATCTGTTGAATAAGCTTCCAATTCCAATTCCAGAGTTATTAATAATTAATACCCTTAAAGGGATTTGAGATTCGCTCAGATGTGCTAAAAGGACTTAAAAATAAATGAAAATAAAGAAAACTAATGAGGAAAAGAAAAGAAGAAGGAGAAAATATTATGAAATTAATAGAGAGAAGTTAATTGAAAATGCAAAAATCTATAATAGTAAAAATAAAGAGAAGTTAGTTAAACAAAAAAGTGAATGGTATCAATTTAATAAAGATAGACTAGCGAAGAAACAAAAGTTCTATAAAGAATTTAATAAACAAAGGATCTCTAAAAGAGATAAAAAATATAGAGAAGCTAATAAAGAGAAGATAAAAGATTATAGAGAATCTAATAAATATAAATATAAATATAAAGAATATTTAAAAAAACCAAGCACAAAAAAAAGAAGAAATAAATATCTAAGAAATAAAAGAAAAACTGATAATAATTTTAGACTTAGAGAAATAATAAGAAAAAGATTTAAGCAGATTTTTGAATCTTACATTAAACAAAAAAAACTTAAATCATCATATGAATATGGAATTGATTATGAATCAATAATAAATCATCTTAAACCATTTCCAGAAGACATTTCTAAATACCATATAGATCACATCAAACCATTATGTAAATTTAAATTTGTTGATGAGGATGGAAATGTAAATGAAATAGAAATACAAAAAGCATTTGCTCCTGAAAATCATCAATGGCTTTTAATAGAAGATAATTTAAGAAAGGGTGGAAGATATGATGAGAGATTATTTAATCTAATTAAATTAAGGAATTATAATCAAAAGATGTTATAACTAGTTATAATATATAAAAAAAATAAAAAATAAAATTATTTGTTTAATTTAGCAATCTTCTTCTCAAGTTTTTCTATTTCTTTTCTAATTTTAATTTGAGCTTTTGTTTCTTTCTTTGGTTTCTCTTCTTCTATTTCTTCCTTAACTTCTTCTTGAGATTCTTCTGCTTCCTCTTCTACTGTTTCTTCAACTTCTTCTTCAGGTTCTTCTTCAGGTTCCTTTGGTTCAATATCAGGAACTTCAGCTTCTTGTTCTTCTTTAACTTCTTCTTCAGGATTATTAGCTAGAACTTTATTACGATCATAAAGTTGTTGGCTTATGGAGTTCAATTGAGTTGCTATCTTTTCTCTTAATTGATTCGCCTCTTGTCCCAGAAGAATCATTAGGTATCTGTATTCCTCTTCTTGTTTTAACCTTTTCTTTAATTCTAATATTCTTTGCTCCTCTTGAAGTCTTACTACTTCTTGTTGAAGTTGTATTTCTGTTTCTTGTGTCATATTTTGGATAAGATATATTATCTATTATCTTCACCTCCCTTTCAGTTCTTTTCTTAACATATTTTTTAGCGAAGATAAATCCACCAATAAGAACTAATATTCCAGCAACATTTCCTGCATTCATTTTATTTCACCATTCTGTTTATCATAGGAATTTCAACCAAAGTTTTAAATGATTTCTTAGGTAATATTTTAAGTTGTCCTGGCTTTATAAGTTTTGCGTCTATTAATTTTTCATCTTTATCAAACCATAGGGCCATAAAATCTACTTTACAAAATAATGAATTTATCGCTATCTTTTTTTCTTTATTCAATACAAATACTAATGGTTCTGGGTTTTTTTTAAACATCAAACCAATGTACTTTTGAATTCCTTTCGCTTCTTTTAAATTTTTTATACCTAGACTTTTCATTTTTTATTGTAAATTCATATAAATGTTTATTCAAAAAGAAAATAAAAAAGAATGCCATTATTATTTGAGAGATTAATAAAAATATTATCTTCTTTGGAAATAATATTGTAGTAATCCTTCCGAAGATAAAAGATAAATATGCACAAATTAATAATGCTATTAGATATTTCTTCCATCCCAATATCTTCTTGATTTTTATTTGTCTTTCTAAAGCAGTCTTAAAATAGTTTTTCATGGTTTTAAATTTATTGATATATTAGAAAAATCAAATCCTTCCCCTCCTTCTTGATTTCCTCTAATCATACAAATTGCTCCTGTTTTCTCAGTACACATTATACAAGGATTTGCTATTGTTTTTACTTCTTCAATGTTTTTTATCATAATAAATATTAAAATAATCATTGCTATAAATAATAATATTCTAATTATATTCATAAAGACTACCCAACTATCTTTAGCCATAAAAGCATACCATTTCTTATTTTCCATTATATTACACATCTCATTTTAGATTCTTTTTGTTTTTGTAATTTATTAAAGATAGCACAATCTTTAATTGAACATTGCCTATTGTTAACCCAATTATCTGGATTAGCCTTAAAATCTCCAAGGGTTTCATTCTCTCCAACATCACAATAATAATTAGTATGTTCTTCTCTCCATGATAATGAATCAAAACCAAACATCATTAAAATAAAAACTATTGTTACTAAAACTATTATAGTTATAATCAATTTCATTTCATTCTACCCCTTAATCTTCTATCTCTTCTTTTTGATTTATGTTTGACTTCTAACAATCCTCTTTCACTTAATGTAGTATTAACCTGTGCAATAACTTTTCTAAGTTGTTTTCTTAATGAAGTTCTAATTCCCTTTTGTGCCATTCCTTTTTTTGATATTATTTTTGCTTCTTTATTTTTTACTGTTTCTGATCCCCCACTAGCTTTTGCTAAGTCTAATTCTAAATCTTTTTTGAATTTTAACAAATCTTCATCTGATTTTTTGTTTATTTCTTTTTGTTTCATTATTCATTTAACTTATAACTCACAATCTATAATTTCCATAGATTCAAATTCTTCCCAAGTTTCTGAATCATAATAGATTAACCAATCTCTTTGTGTATTATAAAGTTCTGCCATATCATTTGATATTTCACACCAATCTTCAATTATATCTTCATATTCATATTCTATTGCTATATATCCAATTATAGTTAATCCATAAAGAATACTAATAATTACTGTTAGTGTTATAAATATAAATGCTGTAATTTTCCATCCATTAGCCATTTGTTTTTTTCCTC
>SDBU01001856.1_pt1 | contig 29158 bp, 31 predicted proteins | sample 2277071 | NCBI WGS metagenome assembly SDBU01 (sample SAMN10397929, study PRJNA504765) | marine sediment metagenome | isolation source: marine sediment core GS08_GC12, 126 cmbsf | place: Arctic Ocean: Gakkel Ridge, Loki's castle | collected 2008 | reverse complement strand
AAAAGGTAAAACTATAAATGCTATTAGAACTCTACTTATGTCTGTTGCATCTAGAAACGGCATTAGAGTAAATCTTGAAATAATCGAAGAAGGAAAAGGCTCTAGAACTGAAGGAACTCCTGTTGAAGCTTAAAAAGACTGAAAAAAGGAGCTTTTAGCTCCTTTTTTTATTTTCATTATTTTTGCTTTTAATTAGCTAACTTTCAATCTTGAAGATCTTGTTAAATTAAATACTCTTAAATTGAAAATATTTAAAAATCTGTTTCTCTCTTTGATCAATTTTTCTCTTGTATCGTTCTAATCACTCTATTCTTCTAAAACGTTTATAAATGAAAGAGATCTTAATTCTTCTTTTGATTCAGATGAATCTTCTCTACTATTTAATTTATGATGTTCTTCTTTACTACCCTCTAATTCTTTTTCTAATCTAGAAACCTCCTCTCGCAAATCTTCTAGTTCTCTTTCTTTCTCAGAAACTGTCATTCGTAAAACATTTACTTCTTTTGCTAGTTCTGCATTTTGTTCTACAAGGCCAGATATATATTCCTGTTTTGTAAATCTTCCTACTCCCGACAATCCTGGCAATGAACTCTCACTTAGTGTTGTTGGACTTTGAGATCTTCCTGCAACAGAAACTGGACTACTTGAAGCTTCAGTAGTTATCTCTTTCAACTGCATTAATTGCGGTAAAATAATTCTAAAAATTTGAGCTATTTGTGTGGGATTTATCTTATTTTTTATAGCTGTAGCTTTATCATCAAAGATTTCTTTTCCTAAATCCTGAAAACTTATTTTTATAAAAGAAATGCTCTCAACATTAATAGAAACTTGACCATTTGAAGAATCAAGCTTTCCAATCTGTTCTAAGTATTTCAATTGATCCATAATAGTTGTAAAAATTTCAACTATATGATCAGAATGTAGACTTTTTTTTATATACCACGTTTTTTTAAACTTATCCACAAAAAACATTTCTTCTACTAATGATTTAAAATTTGATAGGAGATCACGAACCGCTCCATTAACAGGGCTACTAGCCATAAAAAACTCCTTTTGCTGGAATTCAAAAAAAAGATTATATAATTTTAAAAATAATTCAAAGAAAAATCATCTAAAAGTTTTGAAAAATTTATAAAGACAATATTGATCTACGATCTTTTACAAATTAGAATCTCTACAATAAATTCAATTAACATTTTATTCTTCATTTGGTAGTTCAATTTCCTCAAATTTGTGAGGAGGAGGAGACTCACCTGTTAGCAGGGTTAGGACATATTTATGAGTTGGCTCAGGTTGTAGTTTCTGTTTAAAAGCTGCAGCCTCTCTTTCGACTTTTTCGGCTCTTAGAATAGCCTCTTTTTTTTCTTTTTTTGCGCTTCTGATAGTTCCAAAATACTTTCTAATCTTCTTTTCAACTCTTCAAAATTTGTAAAAAGACTATCAAAACTAGAAAAACTAACCCAATTGCTTGCCATAGTATATCTCTAAATTTAAAATTAAAAAAAGAATACACTTATTAAAAAAAAAATTTAAGAAAAAAATATGAAAGTATTATTTAAAAAGCTTTGGAACAAATAAAAATATCATAGCTATTATTGAAATGATTAAATAGATGATCTAGAAATAAAAAAAATGGACTGAGCAGGACTCGAACCTGCAACCGCCCGCTTAGAAGGCGGGTGCTCTATCCAATTGAGCTATCAATCCATTGAACTTCATATTAATAATTTAAACTTGTATTTTTCAAGGATCTTATATAGTTTTTTCGCTATATCTAAAAGTTTTTGCCTCGTATACTTAAGTTTGGTAAAATATTAACAAAAAAAGAGATTAAAGTTCATGAAAATTTTTGCTAGTATCATTGGAATATCTGGAAAAATGGGGAAAGAGATAAAAAAAAGTACTCTAAATAGCTCAATTGAGATTATCGGAGGAGTTGGAAGAAAAGATTTCCAAAATTTAAAAAAGCTTTTGAAAAAATCAAAAGTAGCAATAGATTTTTCAACGCCGAGTATTTTAGATGAGATTTTAAATATTGCTATAAAAACCACAACGCCTCTAGTTTTAGGAACAACAGGTTATAGCGAAAATGACTTTGAAAAAATAACAAAAACAAGTAAAAAAATTCCAATTTTTTATAGCTCAAATTTTTCTATAGGAATAGCATTAATTAGAGAGTTTTCAAAATTAGCATCTAAGATGCTAAAAAATAGCGAAATCGATATCATAGAAAAACATCATATCTCAAAAAAAGATAAGCAATCTGGTACCGCAATAACTTTAGCTAATGATATAAAAAAATCGATAAATAAAGCTGTAAAAATTCATTCAATTAGAACTGCAAATATTGCATTTGAGCACTCAATTTTTTTTACAAATGAAAATGAATCTATTGAGATAAAACACTCAGTGCATCTAAGATCAGTTTTTGCAAATGGCGCTATTCAAGCAGCAAAATTTATCTATAATAAAAAACCTGGTTTATATGCTATGAAGGATCTAATAGGAGGGGTTTATGTCAAAAATTAAAATAAATGATAAATTAATCATTGGAGGCGAAAAATTAACTTTTATATGCGGTCCTTGCGTGATAGAGAGTTTAGATCACACTCTTTATACCGCAGAAAAGCTAAAAGATATTTTTTCTAAATTTGATTTTAATTTTATTTTTAAAGCGAGCTTTGATAAAGCGAATAGATCGTCTATTGATTCATTTAGAGGGCCTGGTTTAGAGAAAGGTCTTGAAATTTTACAAAAAGTAAAAGATGAATTTGATCTAGTAGTTACTAGTGATATCCACCTACCTTCTCAAGCAAATGTTGTAAAAGATGTTTTAGATATTATTCAGATCCCAGCATTTTTATGCAGACAAACAGATCTATTAGAGGAAGCTGCTAAAACAAAAAAAACTATAAATGTAAAAAAAGGACAGTTCATGTCCCCTTTTGAAATGAAAAATGTTATCGATAAAATACTCTCTTCTGGCAATAAAAATATCATCCTAACAGATCGAGGAACATTTTTTGGATATAACAATCTAGTCACTGATTTTAGAGCTCTTTTAATAATGAAAAGCTTTGGATACCCTGTTTGTTTTGATGCGTCTCACTCAACTCAATTGCCAGGTGGTAATAAAACAACTTCAGCTGGAGAATCAAAATTTATTCCATATCTTGCAAAAGCCTCTGTTGTAATGAATACCGATGTTATCTTCATAGAATGTCATCCAAATCCTAAAAAAGCTCTAAGTGACAGCGCAACTGTTATGGCTTTAGATGTTTTAGGAAATCTTTTAAGAGATATTGAAAAAATAAAAAATGCTATTACAGAGCCAGTTTTATGTTAAAAAAAACTTTTGTTCTCTCTCTTCTAGGCCTCGTTATATTTATAACTCTTTTTTTATTAAATTTTTTATATATCAATGAAAAAGATATCGTAGCATATAATAACTTAGCGCAAAAAAATTTAGAGTTTGATTCTACAAAAGCATATCAAAAAAGAGAAAATGTTCAAAAAGATCTCTATGTTATCGATAAAAATACTAGAAAACACTATCTGATATCATCAAAGCTCTCTGAGATATTTTTGGATCGTAAAAATCAAAAATATGAGCTAATCGAAAATCTAAACTCAATTACTCTAATATGTTATGAAGATATTTTAGATACTCAAATGATGCAACATATTAAATATATAACAGCAAAAAGCGGTAGTTATATATTTCCCTCTCATAAATTTAATCTATTCGATGTAAACTTATCATTTATCAATACACTTAATTTCAACCAGATCAGTTTGGGTCAAGCCAGTGATCAAACAATTTTCAGCAGAGCCTACTTTAAAGGAAAAGCAAAAGAACTTGATTTTTCTATACATAAGAAAAAACCTGAAATTAAAGCTATCTCTTTTGTTGGTTCATTTAACCCTAAAAAGAGCGTGAAATGCGAAAAATAATAATTTTATTAATTCCTTTTTTTTTATTTGCTCAAGACGAGAGCTATAAAATTTCTGCAGAAATTTTAAATTTTGAAAAAAATAATTTGCACTTTGAAAATGGGTTTTATCTAGAACATAGCTTTGGAAAAATCTTTGCAAATAGCGCTAGATTTTCTAACTTAAAAAAAACAAATAGACTAGTAGATTTTAGTTTAAAAAATGGAGTTAAATTAATCACAAATACAAATGGAACCATCATTAGTGAAAATGCTGATTTTGACGCTTTAAGTTCTAAAATTAGATTCTACTCAAAAGATTTTGTTACGTATGTAGATAAAATCAAAAGTAGAGATCTGAAAATCGTATCAAATGAAGTCAAATGTATTTTAGATACAAAAAATGCTATAAAAAAACTAAATATTGAAGATATTTACTCTATTAGTTTTTTAGATAAAGTCATTTTAACACTTGATAATCAAATAAATATTTACTGCCAAGAAGCGCTTTTTGAAAAAAAAGAAAATGAATCAAAAGTTTTTTTATATCCAAAAGATAATGATTTTTGTCATTTTACATATGAAAATAGTGAAATCTTTGCAAAAAAAGCTTGCCTAGATGTTGATAATTTAGATTTAGAGCTTGAAAATACTAGAGGTCAAATAAATAATCTTTTAAAAAATCAATCTATTTCTTTTGTAGCAGATTTTTTAAATTGGCATAATTTTGAAAATTCCTTTTCTTTAAATGATAATGTTAAAGTTATAGATCCTGAATTTGGGGAAATTTTATCAAATCAAATCGAAATCTTAAAAAATATTGATCAAAAATCTATTAGAAAAATTATTTCTAGAAATAATACAACGATCAATTTCTTTTCAAAAAATAGATCATATCTTTTTACTCAAGGACTAATAGAGTTAGATCATGAAAAAAAGAAAATTTCAGCTTTTAGTTTAAAAAATCAAAATCACTATTTAGTTTATGTTGATGAAAATGTCTCTATTTCTGCTAAAAAAGCTACGCTTTTATATGATGAAAATGAAAACATTAAAAATATTGTTTTAGAAAATAATGTTAGATTCAAATATACAGATGATAAAAATTTTATCGGCTATGGAATAGCTGATAAAATTGAATATCTCCCCCAAGAGACAAAAGTTTTGCTTAGCTCAGAGAAAGATAAAAAAGTGCTGTTTTGGCAAGAAGATAAATCTTTGAAGCTTAGCGCTAATGAAATCCATATAAATCCTAAAGAAAAAAATGACATTAAAGGTCTCGGAGATGTAAGATTTACATTTAATTTAGAAGAACAAAATTTAATCCACGAAATTTTTTCAAAGTACACAAATTATGAATAAAAAAAAGACTCTTTTAAAAGTTGAAAACCTATATAAAACATATAACTCCAAACCTGTTGTAAATGGACTCTCTTTTGAAGTTAAAGAAAAAGAAGTAATAGGTCTTTTAGGGCCAAACGGCGCCGGAAAAACTACAGCTTTTTATATGGCAATCGGTCTTATTAAAGCAGACAAAGGGAAAGTCTTTTTTAAAGATAAAGATATCTCAAATCTATCTATCCATAAAAGAGCAAGACTTGGTATGGGATATTTAGCGCAAGAGCCCTCTGTGTTTCGCCAATTAACTGTTGAAGAGAATATCTTATGTATTTTAGAGACTTTAAATCTTTCAAAAACCGAAAAACAAAATAGACTAAAACATCTTCTAGAAGAGCTACATCTAACTCATTTAAAAAAGAAAAAAGCTATTTCCCTCTCTGGAGGAGAGAGAAGAAGACTAGAAATTACAAGATCCCTAGTTAGAGAGCCTTCTTTATTACTTTTAGATGAACCTTTTGCAAATATCGATCCACTAGCTATCGCTGATGTGAAAAAGCTCATTAAAATCCTTAAGAAAAAAGCTATTGGTATTTTAATTACAGATCACAACGCTAGAGAGATTTTTTCTATCGTTGATAGAAGCTACATCATGCAAGATGGAAAAGTGATGCTCTCTGGAACAGTTAATGAACTAATAAAAAATGAAGATGCTAGAAAATATTATCTAGGTGAAGATTTTTCTTTATGATAAGTTTGTGAAAAAAGCCCCGATAAATTAGAGAGAGCTCTGGCCATATAATACAATTATTTTGGCCAATTAGCTCCATTCTACCACCTAATTGGCCTTTTAAAAAATATATTTACGGCCAACGAGGTCTTAATTTAACTCTAATTGGCCTTTTAACCTGAGGAATTAATTAAAAAAAGAATTTGATTTATTTTCTACATCTTTATTACCAGCAACTTACGACAAGCATCTTAAAATCAATCGTTTAGATTGATATCTCCCATGGTTATAGATGTCAGACACTCGCTAACTTTGCTGCCACCGCAACCATCTAAAGAACATGGTCTACAAGAAAAATTAGATTTTATAATTTTCGCATTTTCATTTTGCCAAGGTCCAAAACCTATCTCACACGTAGGGCCAAAAAACGCTCTAACATTAGATTTTAAAGCACTTGATAAATGAAAAGAAAAAGAATCTACACAATAAAAATTTTTAGAAAAGAGTATCAGAGCAGCTAGCTCATCGATATTTACTTTTCCTGCTAAATTTAAAATTGGTAAATCATTAATGATCTTTTTAACCATGTCGATTTCATAATCTTGTTTGCCTGCGACTACAATTATTTTTTCATTTTTTTTATGTAAAAGCCTAGCAAGTTCATCAAACTTATCAAAACATTTGAATCGCCAACGTGTCGATGGATGAATCAAAATATAATCATTTGTAGTTATATTATTTTCATCCAAAATTTTTTGTATTTTTTCTTTAGCTGCATCTGATACATCAAAATGAAGTTTTTTATCTTCATCTTTAGCGAAAACACCAATTTTTCGGAGCGCATCTAAATTTTTCTCAACTATATGTCTTTTGGTTTTTGGATTTTTTACAATATGTGTATAAATTTTCTCTTTTTTAAAAAATCCTGTTTTTTCAGGATCAACTCCAACTCTATATTTAGCTTTTGAAAAATAAGCTGCAATAGCGCCTCTGTCTCCCTCTGTTAGATTTATTACAAGATCATATTTTTTCTTTCTTATATTTTTTAAAATTTTCAATTCTTTTATTAATCTCTTAAAAAAACCTAGCTTTTTTATACCTCTATCGTAAGTTAAAATCTCATCTACATATGGATTATTTTTTAAAATATATTTTGAATCTTCATATATAAAAGCATCTACCTTTACATCTCTATAATTATTTTTTAGGTTATAAAAAACAGGAGTTGTTAATAAAACATCTCCTAAATGTCTTAGTTTTATAACTAAAATTTTTTTTACATCCTTAAAGTCGATATAATTGGTATAACCCATAGATAATAAATAGCCTTTTATATATAATTTTAAAATTACAAATCTTTTAAATATATTAATACGGAGTAAGATATGGAGCAAACATTATCTATAATAAAACCAGATGCTATAGAGAAAAATGTTATAGGAAAAATTTTTGAGCATTTTGAAAAAAATAATTTAAAAATTATTGCAGCTAAAATGCTGCATCTTACAAAAGATCAAGCTCAAAAATTTTATTTAGTTCATAAAGACAAACCTTTTTATAACGATCTAGTAAATTTTATGACATCAGGTCCTATTTTAGTTTCAGTTCTAGATGGAGAAAATGCAGTTTTGAAAAATAGAGATATTATGGGAGCTACGAATTTTATAAATGCAAAAGAGGGTACTATTAGAAAAGAATTTGCCTCATCAATTGAAAGAAATGCTGTTCATGGATCTGATAGTTTGGAAAATGCTAAAATAGAGATTCCATTTTTCTTTAAAGAAAATGAGATTTTTCCAAGATAATCACTTTTAATTATAATTTTTAAAAATAAAGGAGTTTTTTTATGAGCACAAATTATCCAGTAAGTAATAGATTTGAACAAAATGTATTAACTTTAGCAAGCAACTATACTAATGTTTATGACTATTATATTACAGCAAATGGAGATATAGCTAGAGTAGACTCTATAGAAGCTATAGCTGTAGAAACATTTTCCAATTTAACTAATTGTTTAAATATAACTACCCAAAGTAGTAATTTACAAAATTTATTGAATAGAGTTAAATCATTAACTGTAGATAATGCACGATTTGATCAAGACACAAGAGAGCGTATGTGCAATTGGGTATGGAGAAAATTTCAATTAGCAATAGATATACATAAAGATTTCCTTGAGAAAAAAGAACATGAAATTGCTCTTCTAAGAGCTGAAGTCTCAGATTTGTTAGACAGAATTCTACCACCAAATGGATCAAATATTTCCTCTGCAAATAACTCAAGAGATCCAAGTTCTACAAGCAGACAATTTGATGCCGCATTTGATATTCTTGCAAAAACTGAAAGAAGACATTTAGAAAATAATGCGAGTTGTTCAGCGGAGGCAGGTAGACGATATTATCATTAACCCTTTGGTGATATCACAGATCTAAAATAAAAGTTACAGGACCATCATTAATTAGAAAAATTTGCATTTTAGCACCAAAAATTCCAGTCTGAACTTTTTTGATATTCTCTTTTAGCTTTGAAATGAATTTTTCATAAAATTCATTTGCCTTTTTTGGCTCCATTGAATTTATAAAAGATGGTCTTCTGCCTTTTTTTGTATCGGCAAGAAGTGTAAATTGAGAGACAACTAAAATATCTCCACTTATATCTTTTATTGAGAGATTCATTTTATCATCTTCATCTGAAAAAATTCTCATATTTACGATCTTATCAACTAAATAATCAATTTGATTATCAATATCATCTTTATGACAGCCAAACAAAACCAAAATACCTTGATTTATTTGCCCGACTATCTTTTGATCAACCTCAACTTTAGCTTCCTTAACTCTTTGGATAACAGCTCTCATATTATCTTCTTTTTTTGAATAAATTTAACCTGATATAAAAGTATTACATGATCTTTTTTTGAAATCCAGATTTAACATGCTACTAATAAAAAAAATAAAAATTTTAATATAATTATTTTTTTAATCTATCTCATTCATTTTAAAATTTTTACAGTAACTTATGCAAGCCGAGAGAAGTGATAGTAAATTTTAAAATTTTCTCTATTGAAAAATAAGTAGATTTTTGCTATACTATTTGTAAAAAAACAGAGGATTAAAAAAATGGGAAAACTACCATCAATATCATTTGCGAAGCAAGCAGGGATAAAACACAGAATTTTTGATTTTGTTGAAGATTACTTCTATATAGGAGGAAAAAAGGCTTTTGTTATTTCAAAAAATAAATTGAATGGTAACTATTTAATTGAAATTAAAGACAATCCTCAAAACAGATTTAAAAAAATTATTTTAACTGCGCTAAAAATTGCTTCATGGGTAACAGTTATTATCCCTCTTCTCATGTATGTAACTAGATTTATCTTAAGAAAGACTAACCATTTTCAATTAAAAAACTCTTCAATAATTGAATTTATCCCTCCTATAAGACCGGGCATAGTTCGAGACAAAGAAATTTTTGTTTTTGGAGATATTCATGGAGAGTTAGATGGTTTTAAAGAGAATCTATCTCATGCTAAAGTTATCGATGGAAGAGGAAATTTCAATAAAAATTTCAAAGATATAGTAATTCAAATGGGAGACGTTGTAGATAGAGGCCCAAAATCAAAAGAAGCTTGGGCTTTTTTACAAAAGCTTCAAGCATCTGCTAGATCTGGCCAAATTATTCGTCTGCTTGGAAATCATGAACTAATGTTACTTCAGAAAGATTATGGATTTGCAAATTATCCAGAGCCTGCAAAATTAGCATCTGAGATAAAAAAAGATATTTTAGCTGGAAAAGTTCAATTATCTTACTTTGATGGCATGCGGCTTTTTACTCATGCAGGACTTCGCTCTTCTATTAGAAATTATCTAATCGCAGAAATTAAAGAGAAGAAAAAAACCGATAGTGTATCTGTGCAAGATATCACAAATTACATGAATGAAATTTTAAAAGAAGCTGTTAAAAAAGATAAATATGATCATCCTATTTTTCGCGTATCAGAAAGAAGAGGAGGTCCATATCAAATAGGAGGCCCTCTTTGGGATGATGTCTCTGATCTCATGCAATCAGCCCATGCAAGAGATATCCCGCAAGTTATCGCACACAATCCTCCACGTTATAGAGGTGATGCTCCAATTAGAATTACAGACTCTTTAAGACTCATCAATGTCGATGCAGGACTGTGTAATGACTATGGCGGACATAAAGCATATGTTAAAATTGGTAAAAACTCTGAGTTAGAAGTTTATGAAAAGATCAAAGAAATCTGGAAAAAAAGAGTTTTAGAAGATTGTATTTTAGCATCTTAACAAACTTAACAAAAAGAAAAGAAAAATTTATAAATTTATTTACTATTTTTTTCTTTTAAATCTATCTAGATAATCTAAAGCTTTACCAGTACCAATACAAACTGCTAAAAGTGGATTTGGAGCAACAAATACAGGAAGCCCTGTCTCTTTAATTAAAGCTTTATCTAAACCTTTAATTAATGCGCCACCACCTGCTAATACCATACCTCTTTCAACGAGATCAGCTGCTAGCTCTGGTGGACATTTCTCAAGAGTTAATTTAACGTTTTCAATAATTTGTTGATTTGGCTCTGCTAAACATTCTCTTATTTCAACAGAATTAATTCTTTTGGTTATTGGAAGACCAGCAACTTGGTCTCTTCCTCTAACTTCCATCTCTAACTCGTTATTACCGAGTGGATATGCTGATCCTATCGTCATTTTGATGTCTTCTGCAGTTCTAGGACCAATCATTAAATTATAAGTTCTTCTCATGTAGTTCATAATACAATCATCGAATTCATCGCCTGCAACTCTAAGTGATCTAGACTCAACAATTCCACCGAGAGATATAATTGCGATCTCTGTGGTACCACCGCCGATATCTATTATCATATTAGCAGAGGGCTCATGCACTGGTAGATCAACTCCTATTGCAGCTGCCATTGGCTCATCTATTAAAACTACTTCTTGAGCGCCTGCGTGAAGAGCTGAATCTTCAACAGCTCTTTTTTCAACACCTGTAATTCCAGATGGAACGGCTATTAATATTTTTGGACGGAAAAGTGTTCGAGATGGTGTTACTCTTTTAATTAAAGCTTTTAACATACCCTCTGCTATTTCAAAGTCTGCAATAACACCATCTTTCATAGGTCTTACTGCATGGATTCTTCTAGGAGTTTTTCCAAGCATCGATTTAGCTTTATGCCCTACTGCTAAAACTTCATTTGTAGTAGAATCTACAGCAACAACAGATGGCTCTGCTAAAACTATACCTTTGCCTTTTACATAAACTAAGGTATTGGCTGTTCCTAAATCTATTCCAATGTCGGATGAAAAAATTCCTTGAACTTTGTTAATACGATTTACAAAAGTATTTTTTGCCCTTGTAAGAAAGTCTTTTAAGTTTAATGCATTTTTAGTAAGCATAATTTTTCCTTTTAAGTCTGTAGAAGTTCTAAAACTTCTTCCCAAGTTAATTTTGATATCGCCTCATCATCTGAGCTAACAATCTTTTTGACGAGACCTCTTTTTCTATTTTGCATTTCTACTATTTTCTCTTCAATTGTATTTACTGTCACTAATTTATATGATGAAACACTATTTTTTTGTCCAATTCTATGTACCCTATCCGTCGCTTGAGACTCAACAGCTGGGTTCCACCACATATCGTAATGTATAACACTATCAGCTCCGGTTATATTAAGTCCAGTACCTCCAGCTTTAAGCGATACTAAAAATATTGTTTTTTCTTTGTTTTCATTAAATTCTTTTACTATTTGCAGACGGTTTTTTGTCGTTCCATCAAGATATGAAAATTTTATTCCTTTTTGCTCAAAATCATCTCTCATTATTGCAAGCATTTTTGTATATTGAGAAAATATTACAGTTTTATGATTCGCATCTATTAAGTTTTGAACAAGCTCTAAGAGCATCTCATATTTTGCTGAATCCCCAACTTCTTTTGTCTCTTTTGCAAAAATAGCTGGATGGCAACAGATCTGTTTTAATCTTGTTAGAGTTGCGAGTACATGGATTTGAACTTTTGCAAATCCATCTCTTCTAACAAGTTTTGTAAGTTCATCTTTTGCAGACTGTGCATAAGATTTATATAGTTCTAATTGAGAGTTTGTAAGTTTACAATGATATAAGATATTAGTAACAGGTGGCAATTCTTTTAAAACATCTTCTTTCATTCTTCTTAAGATAAATGGAGATACCTTTCTTTTTAAATACTCGATATTCTTTGTGTGGGTCTGACCTGTTGTTCTGAGATATTTTTCTGTGAATCTGTCATATGTTGATAAAAATCCTGGCATTAGAAAATCAAAGAGTGACCATAGTTCATCTAAAGAGTTTTCAATTGGAGTTCCAGTTAATATCATTTTATGAGTTGCATTTAATAGTTTTACAGATTTTGCATTTCTGGTTTGTCTATTTTTTATGTGCTGAGCTTCATCTAAAATCGTGTATGAAAAAGTTATTTCTTTATAAAGATCGATATCTTTTTGAATTAATGTATACGATGTAATGATAACATCATTTTCTTCTATTGAAGATATTGTTTTTTTTCTCTGATTTGGAGTTCCATCAACTACTATGACATTAGTTTTTGGACTAAATTTATTTACCTCTTCTTGCCAATTATATAAAAGAGTAGTCGGACAAACAACGATAGATGGAGCTTTTTTTGTAGATTGATTTTGAACAATTGCAACGATTGCTTGAAGGGTTTTTCCAAGACCCATATCATCAGCTAGTATTCCATTTAGATACATACGTCTTGTTTTTTCTAGCCAATGAATACCCTCTGTTTGATACTTTCTGAGCGTAGCTTTAATAGTAGATGGTATATCAGATGGTTTAGAAATATTTTCAGATAGCATCTGATCTCTTATTTTTTTTAATTTATCTGACATTTTAAATTTTATCGGAAGGTTGTCAAAAGAGGAATTCTCTATTCCAACTAAGCTCCAAAGAGGTCTATCTTCTTTATGGTTAGTTAGTTTTTTCAAACCAACTTCATCAAAGATTTGTACAATTTTAGATAACTTTTCTAAATCTAAAACTAAAATTTTTGAAAATCGAGAGCTCGAAATTGTATGTTTTTTTAGTTCGATAAAAGCTCTACCAACAGCTGCACATTCCCAAAGAAGATCAAATTTTACACCGTTTAGATCTCCATCTACTTTTAGATCTGCTGTATAAAATCCAGTATTTTTAGAGATGTCTAATTCTAAAATAAATTTAGTTTGATCATAGATGAATTGGTCTAAAAGATTTTGAGGACATTCAAATTCAACTACTTTTTGATTATTTGGAATGATCTCTGTCATAAATTCTACGATTTTCTTTTCAGATTTCGAAATGTATGTGCCTGTCTCTGGATTAAATAAAAAATCTGTGAAAAGCTCATTTATAATCTCTCTTTCTTTTACTAAGTCTCTCGCTAAAATCCCCTCCTCAGTAATAAATTTAGAAATGCTATCGTAGTCTAATTGATTAGAACTTGCTTTTACTTCTATTCCATCATAAATAAAATGAAGTGTTGCTTCTAGCTCTCCATCTAAATATGAAAGTTCACATCTAGCTTTTATATTGGAAGCAAAAGGAAGTGTCACAAATTTTTCAATAACATCTAAACTTGAAACTTCAGCAAATCTTTTAAGTTCAGGAAGAGAATTTTCTACAAAAGTTCCAAAAAGTGGTTCTGGAATCGCCATATTTCTAATAAATTCTAAACTTTTTAGATGCTCTCTTTTAATATGCTGAGGAAATTTATAATAAATTCCCTCATGTAATAGAGCAGGTTTTGCACAATCGAAAATACTCACATTTTTTATATCAACAACATTTTGATCTACTACAAAATTTGTATCCAATAAAATTTTTGAAGTTGGAGGCTCTAAATATTTCAGATCGAAGAGAACGATGGCACATGAAAAAGAGTAGCTAAGGGGATTTTCTAAATTCAAACAAAAAATGGATGGTAAAACCGGTAGATCTTCAGATAGATCATTTAAGCTTCTAGAAGTATTATTTTTCATTTCTATAGCATGAATTTTAGAAAGCAAATCTCCAAATGTTGGCATATCAATTTTTGCAATTCTTTGGGCTCTTTCATTATTCAAGTTTTCGTTAAATCTAGCTGATGCTATTAAAGTTTTTATAATCTCTTTTTCAACTTCATTAAAAGCAGAAAATTTAAAATAATAATATTTTGAATTTATTTTAATTTTCTCTTCAAAACGAACTGCTTCTAAAAAGTTTTTAATATTTGGAATGTTTAGTGGTTTTGATCTCGATGGAATTCTAAGCGCTAAAGTAAAATCTACAAATTTGTGTTTTTTTTCAATAGACTCTGGATTAAATATTAATGCAATCTCAGATTTTGTAACTTTATTTTCTTCTTCAGGTAGAAAAAATAAAGACGTAGATAAAACATCTGATGAATTTATATATTCATGTGTTATCTGCTTTTGTTGATTTACGTCTTTTCTCTTTTCTTCTTTAGTTTTAGCTGCGTCTATCGTAGCTAAAAGTGCTTTATCAAAACCTTTTATTTTGTCTAAATCTTTTTCTTTCGAAAAACTTACTAAAATTGAATCTAAATTCTCTTCTAAATAAAAAACAAGCGCAGCGATATGCTGGCAATCGAAACGATATCTACAATCGCAATTAGAATGAACTGTATCTGATTCAAACCTATCGATTTCAATTTCGCTCTCATACGTATTTTCATAACCGCCCATAACTTTGGCATGAAATTTAATCGTATCTTCATCGAGTCTTATAATTTTTGCACTTAAAACTTTTTTTTGATCATGTAAGGCTTTCCCCTCTTGCAGTAGCATCGAAGAGAAATCTTGTTTTAACTTTCGAAAATTCAACATAATTTATTTTTTGTGTGTTTAAATTAATATAAAAGTACCTTTTTTAGTTTTACTCTTTTTTTTAAACCATATCAATCAAAAAATTTTTATGGATTTAAAAAAAACTATAAAAAAATCCTTCTCAGATATATTTAAGCAAGATTTGTGTTAATATTTTGTTAAAAAAAAACAATCACTTTCATCAAACTTGCTCAAAATCTTAGAAATCCTTATATTTATATATACTTTTTTGCGGGTGTAGCTCAGTGGTAGAGCATCACGTTGCCAACGTGAGGGTCGTGAGTTCGAACCTCATCACCCGCTTTTAATTTTAAGTAAAAGGAATATTTTAAGTGGAACCTGATATCAAAGTAAAAATCGAAAAAAAACCTAAGTGTAAAATTGAAGTAGACATTGAAGTCTCTTCAGAAATTGTAAAAGAAGCTAGCAAACAAGCTCTAAAAGATTTAAAAAAAGAGATAACCTTGCCAGGTTTTAGAAAAGGAAAAGCACCAGATAGCGCAGTTTTAAAAAAATACCCAGATGCATATAAAGAAAGATTAGAGAAAAAAATTGCTGATATTTCTTTTATAAAAGCACATGAAAAAGAAAAACTCCCCGCTCTCACGCAAGAATCTAAAATAGTTTTTAAAATTAAAGAATATTCTTTAGAAAAAGGAGCTAAGCTTCACTACTCATATGAAACAGAGCCTGACGTTCCAAAAATAGATCCAAAAGCTTTTAAAATTTCTAAAGATAAAAAAATAGAAGTTACAAAAAAAGAAATAGATGAAGCTATTCGTCAAATCAGATTTTTTCATGCTGAGTGGAAAGCTGTAGATCGTCCAATCAAAGAAAATGATTATATAATCATTGATTTAGATTCTATTGAATCGGATGCTCCTCAAAGAGTTTTTTCTGATACTAGATTTGAAGTATCTGATAAGGGTATGGCAGCTTGGATGAAAGAGCTAGTAATAGGAAAAAAATTAAACGAATCTTTAAAAGGAACATCTGCCCCAGATGAAAAAGCCACAGCTGATGAAAAGAAAAATTTTGAACCAAAAAAAGTGCTCGTTACAATCAAAAAAATAGAAGAAGCAAAACTACCTAAAGTTGATGATGAATTTGCAAAAAAAGTTGGCGCAAAAAGTGAAAAAGAAATGTATGAATCTATAACAAAAATGTTAACAGAGCAAAAACAAACAAAACATAACCAAGAAAACAGAAAAAAGGTCCATGAATTTTTATTAAAAACCTATAAATTCGACGTTCCTGATTCTTTAATTCAAAACGAGCTAAATTATAGAAAAGATTCCTATTTTAAAAATCCTGAGTTCAAGAAAAAATATGATAAAATGACTAAAGAAGAGATAAAAGAATTTGAAAAAGATCTTTTAACATATTCAGAAGATGCGATAAGAATATTTTATCTTTCTAAAAAAATAGTCGCTGATTTTGATATAAAAATATCAGATGATGAAATCAAACAAAGAGCGCTTGTTATATTATATAGAGAAACTGGTCAAAAACCAGATCCTAAAAATATTCCAAGAAATGTCTACGCTCTTGCAATATCTCAGCTAGTTTTAAATAAAGCTGAAGATTATATACTTGATCATTCTTCAAAAACCTGATAAAAATATAGAAAAAAAGTAAGAGGAAAAAAATGGCAAAGTCACCGTACGATATAGAAGATTCTTTAACTCCATATGTAATAGAAGATACAGGAAGAGGAGAGAGATCAATGGATATCTTCTCTCGCCTTTTAAAAGATCGAATTATTTTTATTGGCACAGAAATCAACGATCAAGTTGCAAACGTTGTAATAGCTCAGCTTTTATTTTTAAAAATGGAAGATCCTAAAAAAGATATCTCACTCTACATCAACTCACCTGGAGGTCAGATAACATCTGGCTTAGCAATTTATGATACCATGCACTTTTTAGGATGTGATATTAACACATATTGCATAGGCCTCGCCGCTTCCATGGGAGCACTATTGCTAACAGCCGGCTCTAAAGGTAAAAGATATGCCCTTCCAAACGCTAGAATTATGCTGCATCAACCATACGGTGGTATAGGTGGAGCTGCTGAAGATATCAAACTTCAAGCAAATGAAATCTTATACTTAAAAAAAGTTTTAGCTAGAATTTTAAGTGAAAAAACAGGCCAAAAAATAGAAAAAATCTTAGAAGAGTGTGAAAGAGATTTTTATATGAGCCCTAAAGAAGCCCTAGATTATGGACTTATTGATAAAATAGCCGAACCCCAAAGATAATATAAATGAAAAAAAATAATGCTCAATGCTCTTTTTGTGGAAGAGAAGAAGATCAAGTTGAAAAATTAGTATCTGGACCAAATGCCTACATTTGCGATAAATGTATAGGTCTTTGTTTAAATATAATAGAGAAAAAAGCAACTCAACATGAACTAAAAATTTTAAAACCAAAAGAGATTAAAGGAAAATTAGATGATTATATAATCGGTCAAGAAAATGCAAAAAAAACAATTTCTGTAGCTGTATATAATCACTATAAAAGAATAATGTCTCTTCATAAAGAAAAAGAGATTGAATACATTAAATCTAATCTCCTTTTAATCGGTCCAACTGGCTCTGGAAAAACTCTAATGGCAAGAACGCTCGCTGAAGTCTTAGATGTTCCTTTTGCAATCTCTGATGCTACTACTCTAACAGAAGCTGGCTACGTAGGAGAAGACGTTGAAAACATCATCTTAAGACTACTTCAAGCAGCAGATTACGATGTTGAAAGAGCAGAGCATGGCATCATCTACATAGATGAGATAGATAAGATCAGAAAGACCTCTCAAAACGTCTCTATCACAAGAGATGTATCAGGAGAAGGTGTTCAACAAGCTCTTTTAAAAATAGTAGAAGGCACTGTTGCAAACGTTCCTCCAAAAGGCGGTAGAAAGCATCCCCATCAAGAATACATTAAAGTTAATACTGAAAATATCCTATTCATCGCAGGTGGAGCCTTTGTTTATTTAGATAAAATGATAGCCAAAAGACTCGGAAAAGAAACAATTGGTTTTAAAGCTGGTGAAGTAAAAACATTTGATAGACAAGAACTGAACTATCTACTCTCTCAAGTAGAACCAGCAGATCTAATAGAGTTTGGTTTAATTCCTGAATTTGTAGGTAGATTTAACTCAATAGCAAACTGCAATGAGCTTACAGATGATGATCTAGTAAATATTCTAACTGAGCCTAAAAACGCTATAATCAAGCAATACATTCAACTATTCAAAGAAGAAGGGGTAGATCTTCAATTTACAAAAGAAGCTCTTATATCCATCGCTAAAAAAGCTAAAACATCAAAAACTGGTGCTAGAGCTCTTCGTATGATTGTAGAAAATCTACTCAGAGATCTCATGTTTGAAACCCCATCTGATCCTTCAATAAAAGAAATATTAATAGAAAAAGAGACAATCGATAATAAAAAAGAGCCGATCATTAAAAGATCAGCTTAAAAAAAAAGACCCCCAGCCTTTTAGAGCTGAGGATCCAATTACGAGGAATTTTTTCTATTTATTATCTAAGTTGAATTTGTCCAAGTGCAACCAAACCACCTAAATAATCTATATCAAAAAAACTTTTTAGTGTTTCGTTAGATTTTTGATATGTAGAATTTAACATACCTACTAGCGTCTGTAATACCTCAGTAATAGCTCTTCCTTTAGTATTTTGAGCATCAGCTAGCGATTTTGGTAGAATCGCTGCAGCTTGAGAATATGCTTGAATCATTTGCGCTTTCGTATTTGCTTTTTGAGTTTTATTTGATACTGCTGTATTTTGTTTCTCTACTACTTTTTTCTGCTTCTCTTTTTCAGTTTTAAGTTCATCTAATCTATCTTTATTTTTTGCAGGATCACTTTGTAATGTTTTTTCTTCTTCGCCTAATTTCTTAAATCCTTGATTAGCTTCATCTAGTTTTTTTTCTGCAGGATTTATTTCATTTAAAGCTTCACCCGCCCCATAAGCTCCAGCTAATTGAGTTGCAGCTTCAACTAAAGAAGAAATTAGCATTGCTGATGCAATCGCAAATGATGCTTTTATTCCAGCTGTAATCGATGCAATTGTGTTTTGTCTTAACTTATCTAATGAATCTCCCACATCTTTCGTGACCTTATTATAATAAGAATCAGCCACGTTAATCGCATTTGCTCCGCAATATTTTAATATTGCTTCCCAAAGCGGGTTTTGTTGTGTTTGTGTATTTGTTGACATATTTTTTCCCCTTTTTATTAATTATTATTATAATACATTTGTTGAGTCTTACTATTATAATCATTTTGAATAGCTTGTTGATCTGATTTCGCAATCGATTGTATAGTTTGAGAAGCTCTATTTTCACTATTATTAACGAGTTTAACGTCTTCTTGCTCTCCATCAGAATATGCTTTAAGATTCTGAATTTGTGAATTATCAATACCTGTATTCGCTGAAAAGTATGCTTGTAGACAACTAATAATAATACCAGCTCCCATAGCACCTTCAATACCTCTAAGCCATATTTTTGCTGAACTTTTACCTACTAAAAAATATGGAATTTTACTAGAACCACTTAATGCCTTTTGTAAAGTTGAAGCTTCTGCTTCTTCAGGCTCTAATGCCATTGATGATAATGCTCCCAATCCAAAAGTACTAAGCAAGAACATAACTCCTATTTTAGTTGCAGCCAAATCTAAAAAATTTAGCATATTTAGATTATCAGTAGTCTTTTTTAAATCCAAAGAATCAGCTGAAATAGCATCATTGATTCCCTTCATTAATTGCCCCAAAGTAATCATCAAGTTACCTTCTTCCAACATCACTTTATTTTGCGCTTGCATGATCTTATAAAAGCCAACTCCTTTATCGCCTAAGCCCCAATAAATTTCTTTTGTCGTCATAATTTACCTCCTTAAACTTTGAAGGACATTGCATTTCCAAGCATATTTATAGCTTGTGATACATATCCTGAGGCTTGTGAAATTCTTTGAGAATCATCACTTACACGTTTAGAAACTTGTTGCTCATTATTGTTTAATATATCAGATGCATTTGTTCCTGAACTTATTTCACTTTGACAATCAGTTATCTGATTTTGCTCATTTTGTTGACCGTTTGGACTCGCTAAACTATAAATAGAAGTTCCTGCATAATAAGCTCCAACACCATACATTCCAGCTTTTCCAAGGCCTTTCGCTACATTCCAAGTACCTGCCGCCTTGCCATTTTCAAATAGCTTACCTGTTCGTTGATTAATTCCTTCCCATATTCTTTTTCTACCCCTTGGTTTATCAGCCTTATCTATTCCTGACTTACTATCCTTTCCTTCAGCTTTACTTATTCCATTAGTTTCTTTAGTTACTTCACCAGATGATTGTCCTCCTGCAGGGCTTTCTTCGAGTTCGGGTGGTTGCATATCGGCATTAGGCTGAGACACTGGGCTTTTTTCAGACATTTCAGAAAGTTCAACGCTTTTTGGATCTTTAGAAAGATCAGAAAGCCCTTCATCTTCTCCTTGTTCCATTCCAAGTCCATCCATCATTCCTTCATCAGCAACAGTATCGGTAGTTGCACCAACATCCATTAGTGCTTCACCAACACCACCAATGAATTCTGCTGGTGGGATAAACATTCCAACTACTGCTAAGACACCAACTACAACACCAATTACTTCCATCGCCGTTTTACCAGCAGACCCTGATCCTTTTGACATTTCAGCTGCTAACTTTTCTTGCTGAGCAATCTGAGTTTTCATTTGATTTTGAATATTTTGTAAGAATTGATTTATTAAATTTGCTTCAAAAGTTTTTTGTAGCTCATCTAAAGCATCTGTATTCATATTATTAACAAAGGCTTTTACTAGAATCATCATGATATTAGTAATACCACTATCAGAGTCATCTTGAGAGCCAGAAGGATTTGTTGAACCACCACTTTGAGCTACTGCTGAATTTATTTTTGATAAAAACGCTGCTTTTTGCTCATCAGATAGCGAATTTACATATCTTAGAGTATTTTTATAACTTTGATTCAATAAATTTAATTTATCTTTATTTGAAAGAGATTGAAATAAAGCTATTTTCTCACTTGTTGTCATTTCATTGAAAGACTTCTCTAATTTTGGAGAAGATCTTTGCATTTTATTAAACAATGCTTTTCTTGATTTTTTACTATTATTTGATGAATCATCATCATCATTATACATATTTACAGGCATTGATACAGGGATTTGAGATTTCATCATATGTGCATTTTGTATATCACTGTTTGTATTAACTGTATTTAATTGTATATTTGGCATTTTTTGCCTCCTATTATTTTAATTTTTTTATTATCTAGCTTGTTGGTTATTAACCATTGTAGTATTAGATTTATCGTTTTGTTGTAACATCTGTTGTACTATGTTAATTAAAGATGTAAGCTGCTGAGCAAACATCGACAAGTCAGCAGATTCAGTTGAGTTCATCGCAGTACCAGATTGAACTACAGAGTCCATTCCAGAAGTCATATTACCTATATCGTCTTTAGATTCATTACCTTTTGGAGGAGTTACGTTATTATTTTTATACCAAGAATTTGTAACAGCTTTCTCTAACATAGCGGTCATATTAGCATAACTCATATGCGCCCCTCTTAAGAAATCTAAAAATGTCGTTCCACCAGAATCTGTCCAATCACCTTTATCAGATCCAAAAATACTATTTGAATTCAAAGCTTTAAGAGTTTTAGCAGCTCCATTATCAGTTTGTTGATACCATGGATTGTTTAAAGCCGCTTTTAATTGCGTTATAAGTCCACCTTTATTATCACATTTAGGACCGTAAAGCTCTTTCCAAATATATCGCATTGCTTGTTCATTATTAAGAGTTTTTCCATCAACTGTAATACCAAGATCGTTATCTTTTGCTAACCAAGCTTTAATTGAGTATGACATTTGTTGTGCTGAAGTTGCCCATCCACCAAAATTTGCTGGGTGGTGTGAAGGAATTTTTCCCTGAGGACTAAATGGTTCGTTAGATAATTCCCATTTTTTATCTTTCGTATTATAGTAATACCATTTACATTTTGGGAAACCAAGTCCTTGCAGCTCTTCTAAAAGTTTTTTCAATTCATTTAAATCGCCATTAACTTTATCTAAAATACTTTGAACTTTAGCAATCGCTTTCATGGCCTCAGACGTTCTTTGAATACCTAAAGCATTAGTTGCATATTCACAAATAATTACGAATGAATATCCTGCTTTCCACATCGCTTTAATTTTTTCTTTAATTTTATCTTCCCATGATTGCAGCATATTTAATTCAAGCATTTTATTTGTAGACTCTGGTTTAGAACTTTGTTCTACAACTGTATTCATTTATTTTCTCCTTAACTTTGTATCCATTTAGTTTTGGATTTTTTTCTTTTAATTTTTTTAGGAGCAACTGGCATTGTAGTTTCTTTTAAATACGTTTTCATTTCTTGCATTGCTGCCCAATCTTCTTCAGAAAAGTTGTTTTTATCGTTTAAAAATTCTTTAAATTGATCTTCTGAAATCCCTACTTTTTCAAAGACTTTTGCTTTTTCATTTTCAACTTTTTCTTGCATATCTTTTAAAAAGTCTTGAAGCTCTTTATTGTCTTCTTCTGATCCATGTAAAATTCTGTCTTGTATCTTTTCTGAAAATCTAGCTATTTGAGATAGTATTTCATGAAATTTTTCTACTCTAGCTTGATCATCTAGTTCGAAAAAATCAAATATCTCAGGAAATTCTTGTTTTAATTTTAACATCTTTTTTTTCCTCGTTATTTTTTTATTAAACTTTACTACTAAAATTTATACTTGAGATCAGCTTTGAATCACCCGTAAGTGATTTTTCTAATAAATTATTATATTTATTTAGAGCCTCAGTTCCTTTTTGAATTCTAGCACCAACTGTTTGAGAATCAATTACATATTGTCCGTTCATTATTGAGTTTGCACTCTCAGCTGATTGAAGATCTATTAAACCTTGTGTTGCTAAAGCTGAAGTATCTTTTATAATTGTTTTTTGAAATCCTCCTATTATATCAGAAGGAATTCCCAAAATTGATTGATCTACTCTTAAATATAACCCATCAGCAATACCCATGCCTACCATTTCGAGACCTGCCCACCAATGCTGATTTTTCCCTTGAGCTATACCACTAATAGTCGTTTCCAATTTTGATGCTTGTTTACCAACCCACTTAGCTGGTATTGCAAGATCATTAGGTATTTTCTGCTCTTTTTGAACAATAGTTTGAAGACCTTGAAAATCACTTGCTAATTGAGTAAAATTACTAGCTGCTTCATCAGGGTTTTGCATAAGCTGTTTGATATTCTCTATTAGTGCAAGTCTTTGTTTTGATAATTGTGGATTCAATTCAGCATCTCCCAAAAATAGAGCATAACCTTTTTTTGCTCTTTCATCATCTTTGTCTATTTGAGAGAAAAGTGGGCTTCCTCCATCAGTTACAGTGCTGCCCGTTGCACTTTGATAATATCCATAAAGCATTTTCCAGATCTTATCTATTGTATCTTGATTTTGATCTTTTAATCCTGTTAACCACGCCTTTATAGAACTATCACTTGATCCTAAAGTCTTTAAAAGAAACGCAATTACACTCTTCTTTTGTTCTAAATCAGTAATACCTTGAAGTTCTTGCAAAATAGCTTGTTTTTCTTTTTGTTCTAATGTTTGAGAGTCAAGAGATTTACCCGCATTATCTATAGACTTACTCATTGCTTCTGCTAAAATTAAAAAAGCAGAAACGTTAGTATCTGAATTACTATTAATAGCTGGATTCGATGAATATTGGCTATTTGAACTTGAATTTACATTTGGTACGTTACTCATTGCTACCTCTTTTTATTAGCTAATTGTTATTAAATCTACCTCTCCAGTTCTTATTATATCCCAAACAGGCTTCATTGTCAATAACTTTCTTTAAACTAACTTAACAATTCTTGAATATAATCTCCTTAATATTAGATGTTTAGGTATAAGAAAATTATTTTTATTTATTTTAAAGATTTTATTAAGAAATTACGAAGTTTTCATAAATCCTTATTTTTAAGGTCTTTATAAAAATAGCATAAATCTCTGATTTCAAAAACCTTATAATTCCATAAGTATTTGATTATTAAATAATTATGAAAAATCATTGAATCTTAAAAATTGAGCAATAAATATGATTTATATAGATCTAATAACGAATATATTCGATTAAAGCCTAAGTTAAAAAGGCAAATTTTAGCAAAGTCAAATTTACTCTGGAAGCATTCCTTATAAGTTGCAAGTATTTTATAATTAAGAATTTAAACTATTGAAATTTTCTTCTTTACAAATACCAACTAAATTTGGTAATATTAATTGTAAAAGGAAATGAGATCTGATGCCGTTGAGTGGGAAAAAGATGGCCAAGCTTTTTAAAAAAAATGGCTATGTAAAAATAAAAGGTGGAAAAGGAAGTCATATGAAATATAGAAAAGGAAATAAAACAGCAATTATACCTAATCATAAAGAATTAAAAAAAGGATTAGAAAAAACATTGTTTAAGTTTTTAAAGGAGAATAAATAATGCGTTATCATTTTAAAATGCATAAAGAAGGAAAAGGTTTTTGGGCTGAATGTTTAGAACTTAAAGGCTGTATTACCCAAGGAAATTCTAAAGAAGAATTATTAGAAAATATGCAAGATGCTCTAAATTTATACTTAGAAGAACCAGAAGATTCTTCATATTTAGCTCCTTTACCAAAAAAAATAAAAAAATCTTCTTCTTCAATAATTGAAGTACATGTAGATCCTGAAATTGCCTTTGCTTTTATGGTTAGATATTACAGAATTAAAAATAATATGACCCAAGCTGAATTAGCTAAAGAATTGGGCTTTAAAAAAATTTATAGTTATCAACGCCTTGAGAAAAAATGTAATCCTACTCTTGAGACTATTTTCATGATTAAAAATGTTTTTCCTGAATTTTCTATTGATTATACTCTTTCATAATGGATTTTCATAAAAATAAATTAAAGAAAAATGCAAATTAAGCTTTTAGATAAATCTTGCAGGAGAATTTATCAAATCTCAAAAAAAACTCTCAAATAAAAAAGTTTTCTGATCAAAATTAATGTTCTTTTCTTTAAAAAATAAAAAACCTTAAAAGATTTAACACAAATAACTTAAACAAAAGAAATATAAGGATTTTATAAAATTTATATTTTTTTTCTTTTAAACAATAAAAAAAAGTCTCAAAATGAAATATAAGATTGGGGGATTTCATGCATGAGCATGTAAAAAAGATTGTTAAAGTTTTAGAAATTGAACTTCCAAAACAAGAAAAAGATAAAAGCTACATTATTGAAATCACAAAAGAACTAGAAGTAAAAAATTTTGATTTAGATCCAGGTTTTTATTTCTTAGCAAATATAGCTTCTTGCCCAAATGAAAAAAAAGAAGATCTTTTTATTTATTTGATGAGAGCAAATCTTTTAGGTCAAGGAACTGGAAGATGCAGAATTGGAATGGATATGAAAGAAAAATTCTTGACTCTCTCTTATCTTATAGATTATGAAGTAAACTATATAGTGTTTAAAGAGAAGTTTGAGGATTTTGTAAATTATATTAACTTTTGGAAAAAAGAAATAATACTCCACAAAGAAAAAGCAGAGAGCTCAATTTTATAAAGGAATTTTTTTTAATGAAATTAATAGCAACTGAAGGTCCTTTAAAGGGACAAGTTTTAGATCTAGAAGAAAAAGATGAATGGATTTTAGGTAGAGATCCTACTCAGTGTAATTTTCTTTTAGAAGATACTACTGTCTCAAGAAAACATGCAAAGATTTATAAAACAGCTGAGGGTTATGTAATAAAAAATCTATCTACTACTAATCCAATCGAAGTGAACGACGAAAGAGTTGATGAATACCTTTTAGAAGAAAGTGATAAATTAAAAATCGGCGATACTATATTTGTGTATACAGCCCTAGAAGAAGAAGATCTCAAAGAAGAGCCTAAGAAAGTTGAAGAAGAAAAAGAAGCAAAAACACCTAAAGAAGAAAAGCCCGAGGAAAATGAAGAAGAAAAGGAAAAGATAATTGAGGCTGCTGATGAGACAATTTTTGAAGAAGAAGAAGAAGAGACGCCACTATCGCTACTAATCGATGCTCCTTTTATCTTGAAGGTAATATCTGGATCTAATGCTGGCTCTGAATTTGGAATGGAAAAATCGAAGAGCTTTATCATTGGAAAAGATGTAGCAGTTGCTGATATCATTTTTTCAGATCTGAGTGTTTCTAAACAAAACACAAAAATTACAATCGATGAAAATTCAGAGATTTTTGTTGAGGATCTAGGATCCAAAAATGGTACTTATGTAAATAATAAAAAAATAGAAGAAAAAACAAAAATCACATCTCAAGATTTAATAACTGTGGGAACAACAACATTTTTAGTTATTGAAAAAGAAGCGGCTCAAGAGACTATCTACTCTCCTGCTCCCACTTTTGAAATGGACGAGGAAAAGAAAGAAGAAAAAGAACTTTTAACAAAAAAGACTGTTTGGAAAAAACAGTTTATTCCAACTAGGCACCTACTATTTGCTGGCACCTTTATAATAATCTTTTTTATAATATTTTTAAGTTTTTTTGGACTTTTTAGAGCAAAAGATATCGAAGTTGTAAAAAAAGCGCCGATAGAGAAAATTGAAAATATTATAAAAGAGTATGAAACAATAGAATTTTCATTTAACCCTACTAGCGCAAATTTATTTTTAGCAGGTCATGTACTTACAAGTATCGATAAACAAGAGTTAATGTATGATCTAAATCAGCTTAGTTTTATTCAAAATACCGAAGATAATATTGTTGTAGATGAGCTAACTGTAAAAAATTTTAATGACTCTTTAAATGAAGAAGAAACTTTTAGATCTGTATTTGTATTAGCGAATAAACCCGGAAATTACATTTTAGATGGGTATGTAAAAACAGCTACTAATTTTAGTACGCTAAATAGCTTTGTAAATTCAAATTTCCCATACCTTAATAAATTAGACAATAAAGTTGTAATAGATCAAGTACTTCAGATTCAAATAGCGTCTCTTCTTACAAAAAAAGGATTTACTACTCTTAGTTTTGAGATGATCTCTGGCAAACTAGTTTTAGCTGGTAGATACAACAAAAAACAAGAAAGTAACTATAAGGCTCTGATGCAAGAGTTTTTAAAAACACCAGGGATTCATTCGATAAAAAATCTAGCAATTCCATCGGATGCTATGACTGCAAGAATAGATTTAACTAGTAAATATAAAATAACCGGCTGGGCAAAATATGATGGTCATAACTCAGTTGTGGCTAATGGTAAAATCATAATTTCAGGTGATGTTTTAGATGGCATGGAAGTTACTAATGTTTCTGAGAATGCAATTTTACTTGAAAAAGATGATATAAAGTATAAAATAAACTATAGCCCGTAAAAAAAAAGGAGCCATCTCATGTTTGGTTTAGAAAAATCTCCAAGAGAGAAATTCGATTTCGATTTAGAAGTTGATTTAAAAGATAACCCTAAAAAAGCTAAAGAGCTTTTAAGCAAAATTGAGGGTAATATAAACAAAATAAAGAAAAAATTAAAAAGCGGCGGATCTAAAGAAGAGTTAAATAAATTAGGAACTCTTTTACAAGGATATACTGCGCTTTTAAAAGTATTAAAACAATCACAAAAAACTTAAAAAAATAAGAGGTAAAAGATGTCAAACGGTGATCTTCAAGGTGGACAAGGTAAAATATCTTGGAAGTGTACGCTGTCTTTTTCTGGATTAATATCAAAATATAGAGATCTTCAAAGTAAAGTTGTAAAACAAGTGCAAGCATTAGCTAGCTCTATTTGTAAAGCAACTCCAGGGAAGTTCTTACTTGTTCAGTTTTCAATGAGCCAAGTAACTCAAATTGGAGAGTCTATATCAAATTTGATAGCCCAGGTAAATTCGCTCGTAAATGCGGCTGTGCGTAACCAAAAACCACAATAGATTAAATTAACTTAAAAGGAAAAAAAATGAGTGTTTTAGATGAATATAAAAATGATTTTCTTCTTCTTGTAGAAGCTGGTTTCATTGCGATAAATCAAACTGATGAAGACTCAACAATGAAGCTATTTAAAGCTGCTGAAATGCTGGATAAAACGAATCCACTTACAAAAATTGGATTTGGTTATTTAGCGCTTCATAAATTAGAGTTAAAAAAAGCAATTACTGCTTTTGAAGAAGTTTTGAAAAAAAATCCAAAAAATGATATGGCAAAAGCATTTTTAGGTATCGCAATTTCTATGACTCCAAAAAATATGGTTAAAGGAGAAAAGCTTCTTGAAGAAACTCTAAAATCTGATGATAAAGAGGTCAAAAAACTAGCTGGTATTGCGCTTGATTTTGTTGATAAATTCATAAAAAAAGAACCAACGCCTGTTGAACCTAAAAAGAAAAAAGGTAAATAATTATGCCTAAACCTCCAGTTGATCCCACAGGAGCATCTGATCCATCAAAAATAACTCCTGACAAAACTACTCAAAAGGGAATGACACCGCCCGATACTTCTTCTTTTCAAGCATATAAAGAAGAAGCGCCCGCGGCTCCCCCAACTACAAAAGCAACTGAAATGACACCTATGGATCTAGCAACAAAAGCTGGGATATCAACAACTCCAACCTACCAGTCACTTTTATCTCAAACAGCAAATACTCAAGATACTCTAGGAAATGTTCAAAGTAATTTGCAAACCCCTAATTTAAAACTTAAAAAATCTCAAACCGATCTTTTAAATACTAAATTAAATAGCGCTAATAAAAATTTACAAAGTGCAAATGAAAAAATGGGAGCTAACATTCCCGATCAAACACAGGTTCCTAAAAATGCTAGTCCTGTAGCTAAATTTGTTGGACTTCTTACAGATGGACAAAATAAATTAAATGAAGCAAAAACAACTCTTCAAAATTTAAAATCTGGTCAAGGCGCTTTGCAACCCGGACAAATGTTACTTATTCAAGTAAAACTCTCTCAAGCCCAGCAAGAAATTGAGTATTCTTCAGTTTTATTAAGTTCGGTAGTATCTTCTTTAAAAACAATCTTAGGCATTCAGATATAATATGGATGAAGAACCAATTGACAAAATTATTTCTCACTTAGAAGATATCGAGATCACAACAGTTCATGGTAGAATCACAGAAGTTGTGGGAATGCTTATAAAAGCTGTTATCCCTCAAGTAAAAATGGGAGAGGTCT
>SDBU01001855.1_pt1 | contig 29159 bp, 21 predicted proteins | sample 2277071 | NCBI WGS metagenome assembly SDBU01 (sample SAMN10397929, study PRJNA504765) | marine sediment metagenome | isolation source: marine sediment core GS08_GC12, 126 cmbsf | place: Arctic Ocean: Gakkel Ridge, Loki's castle | collected 2008 | reverse complement strand
CCACGCAGCAACCCCGCCCCCTGGGCGAGCTGGGCCAATTGCGACCGCCAGTGCCGCTCGCCTGCCGACATCTTGGCTCGCGGAATCTCTCGCTTCCTGCCTGACATATAGTTATTATCCCAGATTCCGAGGCAAATGCAAACTTATTGCGAATACAAATTTGCTCGAGACCTCGCTCATCTGCCTAAAGTGTTGCCTTCGCGCGACTTACGACCGTCAAAAACCGCGACTTGCGGAATCGCTGGGTCGATGGGATTGAGCGCATCCGTTATTCGCTCCAGAAGCTCACCGCGTTTTGAAACACGGTCAGCCCGTCGGGTGGGCCTTGGGGGTTACGGCGGGTCCAGAGCGGGTGCTGAGCATGATCGAAGTGGCGGTCGGGGTGGGGCATGAGGCCCAAGATCCTGCCGGTCGAGTCGCAAAGCCCGGCGATGCCGGCGATGCTGCCGTTGGGATTGGCGGGATACCGGTCGCATCGACCCTGGCTGTCGACGTAACGCACGGCGATCTGCCCGCGCCTCTCGAGTTCCGTAGCGACACCGTCATTGGCGGTCACCACCTTACCCTCGGCGTGCTCGACCGGCATTTCGAGATATCGCCGGGCGCCCTGAGCCGCGGGCTTCAGCCCGCGCGAACGTTCCGTACCGACCGCGGTGTCGCACTCCGCAGGAATGAGGAACGCACACCGATCTGTGCACACCTCGAGGCGCACCCAGCGGGCCTCGAACCTGGCGGAGTCGTTGTAGGTTACGGTTACCTGGCTGGGACCCGCGTCCAAGCCGGGAAGCAACCCGGTCTTGACCAGCACCTGAAAGCCGTTGCAGATACCCAGCAGTCCGCCGCCGCCCTCAACGAAGCGGTGGATCGGCCCGGTAAGGTCGAGCATGATGCGCTGGGCTAGGATGGTCCCGGCGGCGATGTCGTCACCGTAGCTGAAGCCGCCGGGAATGGTCACGATTTGAAACTCATCGAGCACGCTCGGCGTTTCTGCGAGGCGATTGATGTGCACAAGAGTCGGTCGAGCACCCGCGAGGCGCCATGCGTGCATGACCTCCTCGTCGCAGTTGATCCCCGCCGCCCGCAAGACCAGCACTCGTACGTCACTCACGCTTCTTCAACCTCCACAGCCTGATTGTCGATTGTGGATTGTAGATTGGTGGGAATCTCAATCGTCAATCTCCGATCTTCAATCGTCAATCTACAATCCTCCGCTCCCCAGCGGCGCCCGCCAAGCGTCCGCCAGCTCGGTCACACTCAGATCGATCGGTTCGAACTGCTCGCAGCGGAGCCGCATGCGCGGCTCTGCTTCGACCCGGCCGATGACGGGCAAGCCTGCGTCGACGGCGTCTACCTCGCTCATCTCCAGAACGTAGCTCGTTGTAACCGGGGCGAAGATCGAGTCGCGGTAGACCTCGGCGCCGACGTTCACCGCCGCGCCAAAACCGGAGGCGATGCACATTTCCGCTACCGCCACCGCCAATCCGCCGTCGCTCACGTCGTGAGCGGCACGTACCTTGCCTGCGCGGATCAGCCCGGCGACCCCACGGTGCAACGCATGTGCGGTCTTGAGGCGCGCAACGCTGTCCTCTCCCTTAGGGTCGCGGTTCGGATCCGCCACGTCGGTCATTGATGCAGTCATCGGTGCGGACGCCAGCACCAGTCGATTCCCCGCTCGCTTCAGGTCCATGGATACGCACCCCCGGACGTCATTGACGATCCCCAGGGCGCTTATCAGCAGCGTCGGGGGGATGGCGATACGCGTGGGCAGACCCACCCGCCGGGCCTCTTCCTCGCTCATGGTGAATTCGTTGTTTAGCGAATCCTTCCCGGACACAAACGGCAGCCCGAACGCGACTGCTGCGTCGGCCGCTCCCCGGCAGGCCCGCACCAGGGTTCCAAGTGACTCCTCCGTGTCACACTTGGGCCAGCAGAAGTTATCGAGAATGCACGTGTGGTCCGGATCAGCCCCCACGCAGATCACGTTGCGCAGGGCCTCGTCGACCGCGGCCACCGCCATCCAATAAGGGTCGACGTCGGCCAGTTCGGGGCACATGCCGCAGCCGATGGCGATCCCGCGAGAGCTGTCGTATAGAGGCCGCAGCACAGCCGCGTCGGACGGACCGGCACCGGGCCCCGCCAACGGCTTGATGACGCTGCGGCCCTGAACCTCGTGGTCGTACTGCCGGATCACCCATTCCTTCGAGGCGGTATTCAGTGCACCTACGGCCCCAAGGAGTCGCTCGTTGCCGTCCAGGCTGCGATCGCTTGTGGCGGTGTCAGGTTGCTGATCCGCCTCCGGTTGCCGGGGAGTCCAGACGGCTGTTCGCACCGAACGGGGCAGCCCGTTGTGCAGGAACTCCATGTCCAGCTCGCCAACGACCCGCCCCTGATAGCGAACCCGCAGCACGTGATCGTCGGTAAACGTACCGATTACGGTGGCTTCGACCTCCTCCCCGGCGAACACCGCCAGCAGGGCCTCGAGCCGATCCGGAGGGACGGAGAAGACCATTCGCTCCTGGGCCTCGGAGATCCAAATCTCGTCATACCGCAGGCCGGCGTACTTGAGCGGCACGTCGTCCAGATCGACCACGGCCCCCAGTTCGGCCCCCATCTCCCCCACCGCGCTGCTGAGCCCACCCGCACCGCAGTCGGTCACCGCGGAGTACAGGCATCCCTCCGGGTGGTCGCGGGCGATCAGCAAGGCGTCGAGGACCTTCTTCTCCGTAACGGCGTTGCCTATCTGCACCGCGTGGGAGAACTCGCTGGCGTGGGTATCGGTCAGCTCGGCTGACGAGAACGTGGCACCATGAATGCCGTCCCGTCCGGTTCGCCCGCCGGCCACCACGATGCGATCGCCCGCTTGGGGATCCTTGGCGATTCGATCGCGCGGGATCAGGCCGACGCACCCGCAGAAGACCAGCGGGTTGGCCAGGTACCGCTCGTCGAAGTGGATCGCACCGTTGACCGTGGGGATACCCATCCGGTTTCCGTAATCGCGAACCCCGCGAACCACTCCCTTGAGCACCCGCCGGGGATGAAGGACGTCTTTGGGCAGACGGGCGGAGTCGAAATCCGGTGGGGCCAAACAGAACACATCGGTCGACGCGATCGGCTTGGCCCCCAGCCCGCAACCCATGATGTCGCGTATGCAGCCGCCGATTCCGGTGGCTGCTCCGCCGTACGGCTCAATCGCTGAGGGATGGTTATGGGTCTCCGCCTTGAAGGCGATGCCGAACTCATCATCGAAGGCGATGACCCCGGCGTTGTCGACGAAGACCGAAAGGCACCACTTGCGGTCCAGCGTGGTCGTCGCCGCCACGATCGTATCCTTGAGCAGGTTCTCGAAATGAGCTTCGATCCGCCCGCTCCTCCCGAAGTCCTCGCCGCGGTATAGGATTTCACTCTTGAGCGTCTTGTGCACGCAGTGTTCCGACCAGGTCTGGGCGAGCGTTTCGATTTCCAAATCGGTAGGATCGCTCCCCCGCTTATGAAAGTGGTCACGAATCGCCTGCATCTCCGCAAGCGAGAGGAACAGGTGTGACTCGCGCGAGAGACGGGTAAGTTCTTCGTCACCGAGCCCGCGGAGTGGCACATGCCGGACCACAAACTCCCCGACGGGCGGCGTTGGAAAGACCTCGGGGATCGGGTCGCAGCGCCCGGCCCCGTCAACATACCAGGTCTCGATGCACGAATTGGCGAGCACTTGTCCAGCCAGGCGGTCCAGTGTGGAACCCGGTTTCAACCGGTCGGAAAGAGGTTCCACGAGGCCGACGATCTCGTATCGCCGGGCCGTTCGGACACCGGACACGCGGGCCCCCGCCGATCCGCGGGCTTTAAGGAGTCTCCGAGTCGCCTCAAGAGCGCTTATCGCCACCGGGTCCATCACCCCGGGCAGGGCATGGATTTCGACGGCGGGGTGGGTGTGGGACCGGCTTCCACCCGATCCGTGGCGGCGCGTCAGCCCCGGTCCATAGTGGTAGGTCTCCGCCACCGGGTCGGCGAGCAGTTCCTCGGCGATCAGCCGCACATCCGAATCCAGAAGGGAGCCCGAAAGCAGGTACACCCTGCTGGATCGTACTGCTTCCACTTCCGCAAGCCGCGCCTGGCGGATGTCGGCCAGCACGTCGCGTCCGTGTCCGTCCAACTGCGGAGTCCGCGGCCTGACCCTTACATGCCAGTATTGCTTTCGAGGCGAAGGATGTGGTGAATCCATTCGGTTGGAGCCGTATTCCTGGTGTTCAAGGTCCGTCTGCACCGCTCCGGTAACATATCCCGGATTTGATTATTTGACCAGCCCGCCATAAGGTCGAAGGTAGCAGGTAGCAGGTCGATCCTGGACCTTGGACTTTTGACCTTTGACCTCTGCCGCCGACAATGGGGTAGACCATGCGATTTGCCTGTTCAATCGCCTCCGCTTGTGATGCTGAGGCGGCAGTCGAAGAGCTCTTGCTGCCGATCGACGACCGGATCACCCCCGGAATGGTCGATCTGGTGCTCCTGTTTACCACGGGCCATTTCACCGACGAGGTGGAGAACGTGGTCGATCGGGTTTACGCGGATTTCCCCAACGCGATTGTCCTCGGCTGCACCGCGGAGGGCACGATCGGCCACGACCAGGAACTGCAAAGCGTTCCCTCGATGTCCCTTCTGGCCTCCTCGCTGCCTGACGTGCGGATTCGGCCCTTTCACGTGTGCCAAGAGCAGATCGAATCTGCCAAGACGGTTGCCGACTGGGAGCGGATCGTCGGGGTGTCGCCGGAGAACAAGCCGACTTTCATTGCCTTGGCAGACCCCTTTCGGGCGGACATCCACGGTTTCGTTGAGCGGATAAACGAAGCCTACCCGGAAACGCCGCTCGTTGGTGGTGTGGCAAGTTCAGCACAGTTGGCCGGGGAGAACCGCCTGATCGTCGGCGACCGGATTCACCGCAAGGGAATCGTGGGTGTCGCCCTCACCGGCCGGTGTGCCGTGGACACGGTCGTTTCGCAGGGCTGTCGCCCGATCGGAAGCCCTTTAGTGGTCACCAGGGGCGAGCGCAACCTGATTCACGAACTCGGCGGTCATCCAGCCCTCGAGCAGTTGCACAGGATGTTCACCGGCCTGTCCGCGGAGGACAAGCTACTCGCCCGTCAGTCACTGTTCCTCGGGCGGGCCATTGACGAATACAAAGACCGGTTCCACCGCGGCGACTTCCTGATTGAGAGCATCATCGGGGTGGAGCGTGCGACCGGAGCGATCGGCATCGCCGGGGCCGCCCGCGTCGGGGCCACCGTGCAGTTCCACGTGCGCGATGCCATAAGCGCCGACCAGGATCTGCGGGCCATGCTCGCCTCGCACGCCGCTTCCGATGTTCGTGGGGCCATGCTCTTCGGATGCAACGGGCGTGGAATCCACATGTGGCCCCGCCCGGGCCACGACGTCGGCGTGTTGCGCGAGGTGCTCGGCGACGTTCCCGTTGCCGGTGTTTTCTGCGGTGGCGAGTTCGGACCCGTGGGCGGCAGGAACTTCGTCCACGGATTCACCGCCAGTATCGCCCTCTTCCGTGAGCCCGACGCCCCATAGGCCCTACGCCCTCCTCAGCGTCCGCGCCCCGCATCCGATGGCGGAGTTTACGGACGGGGGGGGCGGCCCCCACCCCTGCCGGAGCGGGCCCCGCCCATACCGCGCCGAAACTGATCCGACTTGAGCAGGCGCTCAACGGTGGCGCGTTGCTCGTCGGTCAGTTCCGCGAAGATCTTGGGCTTAAGCTCCTCGGTGATCTGGGCGAGCATCTCGGGGCTCCTGCCCTCCGGACCGGCACCATTGCCGGCACCCTTGGCGGCACCCTTGAACGCCTCGCGGGACAGCTCACGGATCGCTTGTCTCTGCTCTTCCGTCAGATTCATCTCCGGATGCATCACTGCGCGCATCAACTGGCGCAGAGCCATCCCGGGCCTCTCGACGAACCTGTCGAGCTTCAGCCGCTTCAGGATCCTCCGGTAGGTTTTGGCTTGGTCCTGGGTCAGTTCATCCGCGACCCTACGCAGAAAAAGGTGCATCCCGGTCGCCCCGCGGGACCTGCCCCGCATCATCAACTCGCGGATCTGCTCGCGGATTTCCTTCATCGCATCCGCGTCACCGGACTCGCGGGTGGCAACCATCTGCTCCCGCAACTCCCGGATCATCTCGGCAGAATCCTCGTCCGTTTCGCCCGACTTCTGCAGGCGAGCCTGTTCCTCGAGTCGGCCCATTTGTTCCTCGAAGATCTCTTCTATCACCTCCTTCTGCTCGGCACTCAGCTCGATCCTCTCCTTCATGGCCTCACGAAGTGTGCCGAGATCCTTGACGAGCTGCCGGGGATCTTCCTTGGGACGCCGGGGTCTTCGCTCGATTCCGATGTGCCCCGGCTGGGCGTCGTCGTCTGATTCCTCCTTTTCGGCTTCCTCAGTTTGCTCGTCATCTACGTTCCCAACCTCCGGATCATCCGGCGGGTCCTGGTACCCGTAGACCGGTCCGGGGTGCAAGACCCAAACTAGAAGAATGGCAAGTCCGAGCGGGCTGACTGTCCTTTTCATCGCAGTGTTCTCCTGGTAAAAGCTCTTCGTGTCTCCGTTGTTGCTCCAAACACCAGAGAGAGACATACCTCTCTGCGCTAAACGCCGGTGTGGACCGCCTATTCGGCAGAAAGTCTCAGACCGCGTGAGCCGGATGGAGCGGGCCGGCCACAATGTTACGAAAGGCCCTCGATCTTCGATACCCCCGGACCGTGGCCGGCGGACGAAGAAAACCGTAACCCTTTACACCACATGCACTTACTAGTAATCCTCGCCTACGCGTTTTTGTTCTGGCGGTTGGAGGAACCCACGTCGTGGACGCTGGGTCCCGGCCCGGATGCACTCTGGACCTTGGTGATCGTTCTGATCCAGCCACCGCTTATCGGCCTTGGTGCGGTGCTGGCCGCACGAAGGGCCGAACGCCTGTTGGAGACTCGCACGGACTCCCCGCAGGTCGCCCACAACGCCCACCATCGGGCAACACTGTGCCTCCGTGCCGCGGTTATCGGGGGCTTTGCCGTGTCGGTCTTTTTCACCCGGTGGCCGGAGTGGCTCGACACGGGCGGCTTCTCGCCCGCCCTCAAGATCTTCGGGGATCTCGCGGTCCTCTCGCCTTTCTTCGTCGGGATTCTCACGCTCTGGATCGTAGCGTATCCGGTGGAACGGAGGTTGCGGGCAATGAGTGTAGGGGGTGTGGAACCGGTTTCCAACCGGCTGAGACCCGGTTCCACAGTGGCGGCGGATTGGCGGTTCTGGTCTTATCTCGACTTTCAGGTGCGGCACCACGTTCTGATCGTGGCGGTGCCGATGACGCTGATCCTGTTTGCCGCCAACATGACGCGCGGTTATGAGGCGCGGCTTCAGGCCTGGCTTGGATCGATCTGGGCGCCGGACGTGTCGCTCGGGGTGGCCGCTCTGGTCGTCTTCATCGCCTCTCCGGTCATGCTCCGGCGGATCTGGCGGACGAGATCGTTGGAGGCCGGCCCGGTCCGGGAACGACTCGAGGCGGTGGGACGCAGGGTCGGCTTGCGTTTTCGCGAGATTCTGGTGTGGGACAGCGATGGGATGATGATAAACGCAGCGATGATGGGGCTGTTTCCCCCGGTGCGTTACGTTCTGCTTTCCGATGCCCTCTTGGAGAGGCTGAGTGTCCGCCAGATCGAAGGCGTTTTCGGCCACGAAGCGGGGCACGTGCGACACCATCACATTCAGCACTTTCTGGTGTTCGCGTTTGTCGGGTGGCTGCTGCTGGTCGGAATCATGGAACTGCTCGCTCAGCTATTCTCTGGTCCCGCTTCCGACGACGTCGGGGCCACAATGGCCGTCCAGGGCATCGGCGTGGCGGTTACGGTTACATTCTGGGCCCTGGGATTTGGCTGGCTCTCGCGCCGATTCGAGCGACAAGCGGATGCGTTCGGCGCCTCGTGCGTCGCTCCCGATAGTGCCGGTTGTCGGCTGCCGTGCAGCGTGCACACAGGCGATCAGTCGGTTGGGCCCGCCGGGGGTGGAGTTTGTGCAACCGGGGCGTCCATCTTCGCCTCCGCCCTGGAACGTGTGGCGGTCTTGAACGGCATCCCTCAGGAGGAGCGTAGCTGGCGTCATTCCTCGATCGGCAGTCGCATCCGCTTCCTGACGTCGCTCGCCGGTGATCCGGCGCGCGCCGCCCGATTTGAACGCGTCATTCGACGTGTGAAGACCGGCATGGTCACTGCCGCCCTTCTCGGTTCGGCGGCAACGGTGATCTACTGCTACTTCGTGCCCCAACCGGCTATCATGTAACCATGGCGACCGCGAAGATCATCGACGGAAGAGCTCTCGCCCGGCGAATCAAGGAGGAGACCGCCGGGACGGTCCGCACCCTTACCGCGGAGGGGGTCCGGGTCAGCCTCGACGCCATTATGGTGGGCGATCCTGATGTGGGGGAGATTTACGCGCGCTCGCAGCAGAAGCGCTGCGGGGAGGTCGGCATCGAGTATCGCCTGCACGCCCTCGACAAAGGGGCGTCGGAGGTGGACATTCGTGAACTGATCCGGAAGTTGAACCAGGACAGCTCGGTCACTGGTATTCTACTCAACCTGCCGCTTCCCCCCGGAATCGATACTCCGGCGATGCAATACTTCATCGATCCCTACAAGGACGTCGAGGGAGTCAACCCCGCCAACATAGGCCTGCTGTTCTACGGCAGCGCGATCATCGCCCCGTGCACGGCCCTTGCGGTCATGGAGATCCTCAAAGAGGCCGGGGTCGACGCTCGCGGCCTGGATGCCGTGGTGGTGGGGCAGGGAGCGATTGCCGGCAAGCCTGTTTCTCTGTTTCTTCTTCAGGAGATGGCTACGGTCACTTGCTGCCACGTTGCCACGCGCGACTTGACCTCCCACACCCGACGCGGAGACCTGCTCATCGTTGCGGTGGGCAAGCCCGGGCTTATCCGGGCCGAGCACGTCAAACCCCAAGCGATCGTCATCGACGTCGGGATCAACACGCTCGTGGACCGCGACGGAAACCGAAAGATCGTCGGCGACGTGGCGTTCGACGAGGTGAGCGAGGTCGCCGGGGTGATCACCCCCGTTCCCGGCGGCGTCGGTCCGGTGACCGTGGCGATCCTGTTACGCAGCGCCGCCGAGGCTGCCCGCCAGCAATTGGCCACCCCCCGCCGGGTGTGAGGGATTGTGGATTGTCGATTGTCAATCTTCAGTCGCAGGGGCGTTTGGCGAAGAGCCGTCTGAACAGGCCGCCCCCGGTGTCCTTCCGCAGGGCCTCTGAGCCGGGCTCGGCTATGATTTTCCGGGCGATCTTTCGGATCGCCGCCCGAACCGGGTTGTTGTGTTCCAGGGCTGCAACCGGTCGACCGTAATCCAGCGAGCGAGCGACGAACTCGTAATCGTTGGGAATGGTGGCGAAGACCGGCTTCTTTATGGTCTCCTCCAGATCCCTGGTGGTGATGCGTCTGCCGCCGCTGTCCACCCGGTTGACCAGCACTTCGATGCGATCCTCCGGGATCCCCGCCCGCGCCAGGACGTCGTAATAACGTCTGGCGTTGCGGATGCTGGGCACAACGAGCTGGCAAACGATCAGCACCAGATCGGCCAGCCTCAGAGCTGAGAAGGTGCACGGGTCCAGGCGGCGCGGGAGGTCCACCACCACGCTCTCGTACGAACCGGTCAAAAGCTCGATGACGTTGTGGATCAGCTCCGGAGTTATGCCTTCATAATGCTCGATTGCCTCGGGCCTGGCCAGCACCGCCACCTTGCAGGGCAATTCCACAAGTGTGCTGGCGAGTATCGAGCGGTCCACGGTCGTCCCGGATTCCGCCAGATCGTGAAGGCTGTACCGCGGCTCGCAGTCGAAGCTTCCGGCTATGTCGCCGAACTGAAGATCGAGATCGATCAGCGCGCAAGGTGCGTCCGCCAGGTGTCCGATCTCCAGGGCCAGGTTGCAAGCGATCGAGGTCGCCCCCGCCCCTCCGCTGGCCCCGGCCACGCAAATGCACCGCCCCTGGGTATGGCTCATCAGCCGCTTGTTGGCCACCCGGGCGACCGCGGTAGCCAGATCGGCAGGGTCTATCGGTTTGCAGACGAACTGATCGCAGCCCGCCCGCATCGGAGCCAGGATCGCCTCCGGATCCGTCCTGCCGCTGATCGCCACCATGGCCAGCTCCGGGTGCCTGGTGGACACACTGTCGATGACCTCAACCACCTGAGCAGGGAACGGGTTCATGTGGAAGAAGATCAAGTTGACGGGGTATTCGTGGATGGCGGCGGCCAGGTCTTCCGGCGTGGACACCTCGGCATCCAGGCGGACGAAGTTGAGCTGGCTGATCTCCGCTTGTAGCTCTTGTGAGGCGTCCGGGTCGGTGTTGTACAGGCAAACGTGAAGTACTTTGGCCATGGCGAACCAGTGGTTTCCGCAAGCCGTCCGGGGCGGAGGGCAAACGGGGAAGGCGAACGCCGGGAAGGCAAAGGCCATCTTTGCCCTACCCTTTACCCTTCCCTTTGCCGCTACGTTACTATCGGAGCGACGGCGTCGAGAGTTTTCATCCGTTCAGTTCACTTTCCGAGCCCGGCGTCCGGTAATCATCCCACGTTACGCGGTAAGCGCAGGTTCGGGAGTTCGGCTCTGAGGATTTCGGGTGACCACGCGTTCGATCGCAGCCAGCACGTCGTGATCGTGGCCCGCGATGGTATCTCGATGCATTTCGCTCAGGGCTTTCTCCGGCGTGGCTTTCGGCTCGCCGAGGTCAGTGACCGTGAGTGCGTCGAAAGCTCGTACTGCCCGAATGATTCTTGCCCCAATGGGAACCTCGGGGCGGCCCGGGTCGTTCTCCGAGGCGAACGGCTCCTCGGTAAGGTCGTCGGGATCGACCAGCAGAGGAACGGCACCACTTAGCACTGAACTCAACGACTGCACGAGGTCCTGCCCCAGGAAGGTGTGCCTACCCGCTCCTTGGGAATTCGTTCCCAGGGTGTCAACCGCCTTGCTGAGGATTTGAGTCGTTATCGTCACGTTTCCCAGGTCGTGCAGCAGCGAGCCTACGCGAATGTCGTCGATCTGTTTGCGGGAGAGCTTCATCTCCTCTGCCAGCTTCTGACTGAGTTCGGCGATGCGAGTTGACTTGGCCTTGTGTTTCGGATTTGCGCTCTGCAGATACTTGGACATGACCTCGACCACCCCCACGTAGGCTTCGTGGAGTTCACCCACCGTGCGGGCTCGTTCGTCGCACAGTGTTCCCACCAGGATCGCGGTCAGGCCCAGGACTCCCGCCCAGACGGTTAAAGCGAGTCCCATCGTCAGCGGAGTGGTGTAGGAGGCGAAACCGGTTGAGCCCAGCGTCGTCACCACCGTTACGGCCAAGGCGGAGAACAACGCCAGCACGCCGGCGGTTGTTCGGCCCAGGTAGTAACCGGCCAGAACGATTGGAAGGAAGAACAGATTCAAGGCCACGATCTTGTGGGCGCCCATCCTATATAAAAGGTAGGTCATGCCGACCGTGACCAGGATCAACATGATCTCGAAAGTGTGTCGTTCCTTGGTCGTTCGTAATGTCATAATAGAACTCCTTAACAAGTAGCCATCAGCTCTCAGCCATCAGCTCCAAGCGGCGGTCGGGCCACCACTGTGCCGGTAACTCACGTGATACAACTTTGTGAGCAGTGGGCGACCGCAGCACCACACACTCCTATTCGCCGGACATGATCGGCGAGACCAGCTTTTCGACCGTCTCCTTGCCGCTCATTTGCTCTTCTGCCGGCTCCGGGGGAACGGGCGTTTCCCCCGTGGGGCGCTCGCCGCCTCCGGTAACGGGATCGGCGTGGTGTCGGGCGATAACGGGGAGCTTCGCTTCCACGGTCAGCCAGACCTCCAGCAGGTCCGGGTCGAATTGCGTACCCGCCGCCTTGCGGATGATATCGACACATTCGTCGTGGGCGATGGCCTCTTTGTAGACTCGCTTAGACGATAGCGCGTCATAGACGTCCACGATGGACACGATCCGCGCGGGCAGGGGTATTTCATGGGCGGCCAAGCCGTAGGGATAGCCCGTACCATCCCACCGTTCATGGTGGGCGAAGGCGATCTCGCGGGCCATCTGCAGAAAATTCGAGCTTCCCAAACGCTGCTCGATCTCTTGAAGACACTGCCCTCCGATAATCGTGTGAAGCTGCATGCGGGCCCGCTCCTCCCGGGTCAGCTTGCCCCGCTTGAGCAGGATCGCGTCCGCCACTCCAACCTTGCCGATGTCGTGCAGGGCAGCGCTGATCCCGATGAGTCTGACAAATCCGGGGGTAATCTCACCGCTGAACTTCGGATGCTGCCGCAGGCTCGAAGCCAGCTTTGTCGCGTAGAACGAGATCCGCTCCAGGTGTTGCCCGGTTTCCGGATCGCGGGAATCCGCTAGCTTGGCCAGTCCGAAAATGACCGCATCACGCGTACGAATGAGGTTCTGCTTGCGCTTCAGGGTGTCCGCCGCCGCCCGGACACGCTCCCGATCAGCATGATCGTGAAAACGTGCCAGAATCATGTATACGGCCACTCCGGTAAGAACACAGGTCCAAAGGAGGGTCAGGCCGGCGATCGCCGGCAGCGACTTCAGAATCTCGGAGGTCGTCGCTCCCGTAGCCTCCAACGGGCCGTGGATCAGGATGTACCCCCGCAGGTTCGGCAGCGGATATGCCACCGCCATGTGCAGACCCTCGGGCCCTTCGAGAAGCCCGCGCAAGGGCGCAGGGGGCTCCTCCGCACCGCTTTGCTCCGGCAGGGTCTTGCCATCCTCCGAATCCTCGATCCAGACAACGGGCTGGCCCGGTGATAAGAACCCCGCGGTCGGTGGATCGGCATGGCCCCATTCGTACGCGACGCGCCACTCGGAATCTACGATCACGACATCCCCCTGTGGGGGATGATTCTGATCCAGGAACTTGCCAACTTGATCGGACCGTTCTTCCCCCACGGATGAGGGGACGATTCCCCACTCGATCAGCTCCGTAGCGAACTCCCGCGACCCTGCCTCCATATCGGACCATACGTCTCGCTGGAAGGCCCGGGCAACCGAAAAAGCCACAAAACGGTGCTGCATCCATAGGCCGACGCCCACGCACATCGTCTGAGCGGCCAAGACCAGGCAAAGCTGTTTGGCACGTGTACTCACGGGTATATCTTCCCCAGTGGGTGGCGGCCTGCCTCCCTGTGCACCCGTGTGGAACCGGCTTCCAACCGGTTGGAAACCGGTTCCACACTGGCTACTGGGCACACCGCGGCGTCACTCACTTCGGATGCTTCAACTCGCGACTTAATCAGCCTATCGCCGAGGGGTGCGTGCCCGATAGATGCGGGCAAACCGTGCAGTCAGGGCGTCCGCGTCCGGAAACCGGAGCTAGCAGATGAGGTCGGATGGTAGGTCGGGCTCCGCCCGACGCGGCAGCCGAACGTCGGGCAAAGCCCTACCTACATGGTGACAACGGATAACTGACGGCTGGGTGCTACGTTCCTGACCGGTTCTGCGTGGCGGCCCCACTCAGGTCGGAGATCCGCGCCAGGATGATTCTTTCGGCGGGTCTGTCGCGACGGATTGTGCGCCACACCGTGTTCTGGCGGGCGGTGGTGGCTGCTTCGCGCTCGATCGGCGTTTGCCCGGGGGTGTCCAGGCCGCGATGATCCAACGCGAACATGCGGTGAGCCTCGGTTACCCGCTGGCGGATGAGGACCTTGCAGTAGACTCTGACCGTCTCCACCGCCTCCAGGACGCGCACTTCGGCGAACCGCTCGGTCGGTCTGCGTGCGCTTATGCGCAGGCCGCGACGGGCCGACTCCTCCGCGGGCAAAGCGTAGTCAGCAGACGCCGACAGCAAACCCGCATTTCGATCCAGTTCGTCGATGCGATAACCCAAGCCCGTAAGGGCCGCCCGGGCTGCGTCGAACGCCGTTGTAGGATCGAGCTTCTCCGGGCGGCTGACGCTGTAGTTGCGCGCCGTGGGCCCGGGAGCGGCACATCCGCTCACCCAAAGCCAGGCGACCAGGAATAGCGAAGGAATGGCGAATGGCGAAGAGGAAAACGTCGCAACATCGAACCGTCGAAAAGTCAAAACCGAGCAGTTTCGACGTTTCGACGGTTCGATGTTTCGACGTTTCTTCGCCATTCGTTGTTCCTTACTCAGCGGCCAGTTGCACACTCGCAAGCGCCGTGGCCACGTTGTCCGCGAACTCGAACACCTTGTCGAGCCCGGTGACCAGGAGCAGGCCCCAGACGTTGGTGTCGATCCCGCAAAGCACCAGCCGGCGCCTGCCGGTTATGGTCAGCTTCCGGAGCTTGAGGAGCCTGGCGATGTTGGAGGAGTTGAGGTAGTTGACCGCGGAGAAGTTCAACACCACGTCGACAACCTTCTTGGAGCCCAGCTGATCCAGCAGGGCGGTCAGGTCGTCCGTAAAGCCCGGATCGTCCTGAAGATCGACCACGACAATGTCTTCAGACCAGCTCTCAATCGACACGATCGAAACTCCCTATGGGATTCTAGATTGTCGATTGAAGATTGTCGATTGAAGATTGTCGATTGTCAATCTACAATCTTCAATCTACAATCAGCGCTGGCGGATCAGCATGCCTCGGTCGATGGACAAACGGTCCAGCAGCGGGGCGGCGTCTTTCAGCCAACGCCGGGCATCGGTGTAATACCCCGCGGTCGACCTCAACCCGCTCATCTTACCGCACCAGAACGCATTGAACACGTGCATGTACAACTCCCGCAGGTACTTGCTGTAGATGCTGGCCAGGGCGACCGGGAACCGACGGGCGTCGCCGCCGGTGACGAACTCGATCTCACACACCCGGGGGGAGCGGATCAGGCGATACGCGCTCCGATCCGGCGATTCTTCCAGAATCTGCAGGTCGTATCCCGGAAGGGCCATGCTCAGCGGTTCCCGGTAGTGCACCCGGCCGCCGAGATGGTCGACGCACAGACGAACCCGTTCCTGGGCGGCAGCGGAGCGCAGAACGCGGTCCAAGACGCGCAGAACAAGCCCCAAAAGCACCACAGCCTTGTTGCGCGTGCTTTTGACCAGGCGATTGTACTGCTCCGCGAGCAGCGGCTCGCTGAACACGCCGACAAACTCGACCTCGTGCTTGGTCCAGTCTCGCCGCACAGCGTTGGCCCGCGTGCCGGTGTCGCCTACCCCCTCGGATAGGGGGAGGCCCACGTCTGTGCCGGCGTACCAGGGGCAGCGGTCCAGGTTCTGCGTTGCCTGGGGGGCTACCAGATCGAGCAACTCCCGCCAGCTACCCGGCCGATGCCCCGCTCCTGCAAGCATGACCAAGGCCGTCCGCTCCAGGGGCGCGAGGCCGCCCCGCGATCGGTACAGCTTCTTGCTGTCCGCCACCGGCAGTCGCCGCCCCCCTCGTTCGGGCGCGGCCGCACAGCTGGCCCGGAGTGTCTCCCACAGGTTTGCCCCGAGCTGATCATCCGGAACACGGAACGCTACGCCGGAGACCACCAGTGGGCCAAGAGTCGGGCCGAACCCGGCCTCGTCGATGCCCGCCAGAATCGCCAATCGATTCCCCCTCACTTAGGGTTTGAGGTTTGAAAGTTCACCAGGTCAAAGGTCAAGGGTTGAAGGTTAAAGGTCGAGCGAAGTGACTTTGAACCTTCTGACCTTGATGACGCTCCATCCTTCCAACCTTCTAACCTTCTAACCCTTCTCGTGTCGGGTCGTTCGCCGGGGACTCGAGGTCTTGAACCCGGCGCTCCAATGCTCGGAGCCGCGGCATCCAGTCCGGCAGCTTGCGCACGCAGGCCTGCTCACGCAGGAAGCGACGACTATCGGTGGCGGGGATCCCGCGGACGGTCTGGCCGTCGGGTACGTTGCCCATCGCGGACGATTTGGCGGCGATTCTCACGCCGTCGCCGATGCGCCTGTGGTCGGAGACGCCGGACTGCCCGCCCATGACCACGTAGCGCCCGAGCGAAGCCGAACCTCCAATAGCACACTGTCCTACGATGATGCAGTCCTCGCCGATGTCGACGTTGTGGGCTATCTGGACCAGGTTGTCGATCTTCGTGCCGCGCCCGATGCGGGTTACCCCGCTGCGCGCCCGGTCGATTGCACTGTTAGCCCCTATCTCGACGTCGTCCTCAATGACCACCGTTCCGATCTGGGGGATCTTGCGGTGTTTGCCGCCTCGTTGGAGATAGCCGAATCCGTCCGCCCCGATGGTGGCGTTGGGATGAATGATGACCCGATCGCCGATGGTGACCCGTTCGCGCACGGCCACGTTCGGCCAGAGCACGCAATCCCGCCCGATCGTGGCATGAGCCCCAACGTACACCCCAGGATAAAGCTGCGTACCCGCCCCTATCACCGCGCCGGCCCCCACAAAGACGTTCGCGGCGATGGCCGCACCCTTGACCACGGCGTCCGGGCCAACCGTTGCCGTCGGGTGCAGGCCCACCGGGATGTCGTCGCGTGGAGGAGCCAGGCATTTCAAGACCTCGCAAACGGCTGCGTCCGGGTCGGAAACGACGATGGCGGTGCGATCCGGCGGCAGTTTCGAGCCTTCAGTAACGAGCAGGACTCCCGCCTTCGAACGTGCGGCCCTGGGCCAAAGGTCCGAGGAGGCCACCCAGGACAGCGCGTCCGGCCCGGCTTGTTCCAGCGTGGCTACGCCGCGGATCAACAGCATCCCGTCGCCCTGAAGTGTTCCCCCAAGCCGACGGGCCAACTCGGAAACCGTGATGGATGGTTGGTCGGACATCGTTCACATCCCTTTGCGCTGAGGGTTGAAGGTCGAAAGGTCGAAAGGTCGAAGGTCCAAGGATTGAAGGTTGAGAGCCAAAACCACCTTGAAACTTTGAACCTTTTGACCTTCCAGCCCTAAGCGATTCCGTGTACCGCAACGCCTTCTTGTAACCGTTCACGGGGAAGCGACCGTTCTCTCGTTAGCTTTGGCAATTCCGTGTCCCGTAGGGACTTCGCGATAATAGCCCGGCGTTTCAGCTCGACTTTTGCCCCTTTTTTGGGTCGTTCGTGAGCGTTTTCATTGAACAAAACAGAGCCGCCTTGCCGGTATCAAGAGGAGTTGCAGGACGATCCTTGGTACTCGGGCAAGGAGGCCCAGATGAACAGTATACCGAAAGCGGCGGAGCCGCTCATCCGGGAATTCGCCGATGCCATCACCCGACCGACCTATCGTCGTTTCGTTGTGCTTCTGCTCGCCGGCATTCTGACCACGGACGGCGTACGGTGACCAACCTGTTGCGAACCGTCTCGGCGCTGGCTTTGGACCGACTGGGTTCTTGCAACACCCCGGCATCACGAAGCCTCTGCAAAACTATCCCGGCCTATAAGGGCCGTGCTGTTATACGCCCTCGTCCCCGCCGCCTAGCGACGGGAAAAAGGGCAAAAGTCGAGCTCAGTGTACCCCCTCGAACTGAAATTGATATCAAAAACACTTCCAATTCAATCGACAGGTCCTTTAACGCCGGGCTATTCTCAGTTGCCCCTGCGGGGCATTGTCCGAGAAATCCCGGCGTAATGACTATTCGACGATGCGCCGCTGGTTCTCGCGCAGCAGCGCTTCAAACTCCGCAGCCATCTCCCGGCCGCCCAGGCTGCTTCCCAGGGTCTTTTGCTGCTCGATCACCTGGATAATACCCTCCGGCGGGTGCCCCAGAGCCGTTCGACACTCGAGATCGCGCAGCAACGTCTTCCATCGTAGAGCATCATCCGCAGCAAGGCCGGTGGCGAGCCGATTGAACATCGGCAGGGCAGTCGCGTATTCACCGAGCATGAAGAGCGATTCCGCGTATCCGTAAAGCAGCCGCAGGTCGTTGGAGGCAGGTTGCGAACCTGCTCCAGCGCCGGCGGAAAGGCAGGAATCGAATAGCTCCCGAGCCCGGGCGTATCGACCGACCCTGAGGTTTGCCTCCGCAAGTTGGATGGTCAGCGCGTACCGTTTGGCATGCGATGAGGTGCTCTCCTCTCTCGAGGCCCATTCGTGGATCTGCCCGGCAACCAGCAGGGCCAGCTCCGCCTTTCGCTGAATTGCCCGCTGGTCATCCGTGCTCCGGAGCCCCTCGAGCTCGGCAACCAAGTCCAGGTACAGGGTTTGCAGCGTCGCCCCGGCTCCGTCGGGATCGGCAGCCATGTACGCCGGGATGGCCGCGGTGGCCTCATCAAGCCGGTCAAGCCGCTCGAACGCCACCAGACGGACACGCCAAACCCGACCGGTAAGAGCCGGCAGCGGCGGATCAGTCTCTTCAAACCCCTCGAGGGCCTCGAGGGCCTTAAGAGGTCGATCGATCTGCGGCAGAACCCAAGCCTCGCCTGCCAGCAGACGGGCCCGCTTCACGAGCCCCGCGGCGGTCGAGCCCCGGTCCGAATCCGGATCCCCGCTCGATGCCCGTACAATCCGGGTGACGAACTCACGATGCAGGGCAAAAAAAGCGGTCGCCCGCCGGCGAATGTCCACAATGTCGGCGTGAGCCTGGTCGCACCGGCGGCGCAAAGCCAGAGCAAGACAGCGCAACGAAAGGAAGCGGCTTTGCAGATGATGTTCATGTTCGGAGTCGACCAGAGTGTACTGTGTAGCCGCCCGGTCGTAGTCCTCCCTCTCCTCCAGCAGTTGGGCGTAGTAGAACCGAAAGTAGCGCCCCGCCTCAGAGTCGGGATACGCTTGCAGGAGAACGCCCAGGGCGTCCAGATAGAGATCACCGATCTCTTGCCCTATCGGTTCGGAAGCATCGCCATGGGCGGCGGCGGCCAGCTCGACCGCGAACGTAGCTGCCTGCGGGGCGTGGTCGAAGTCGGGGTATGCCCGGCCAACCTCGAGAAAGGAACGGGCCGCGGCGATCGTCCGCCCTTGACGATGCAGCGCCACTCCGACGTTGTAGAGCACTACCGGAGTAAGTGACTCGGTACTGTCATCGGCACCGGTGAAAAACATCTCGCCAACCTCGACGATGCGCGCCAGCCGCGGGTCCGCCCGGCCGTTGGATCGGCTTGCGTCGAACAACAGTGCGGCGATAAGGGCGCACTGCTCGAGCGGGTCAAGTTCAGCCGGGTCCGTGTTGGGGTCGATCAGGTCGTGGAGGGTCGCGTGGATTTCGTCACGGTGCTTAAGCTCGCGACGGATCATGCGGGCCAGCGGCTGCCACGACTCCGTGCGATACCGGGCCGCCTCCGCGAACCGGCCCGCATCCGTGGCCTGGTCGGCCCGGGCCCGGTGGATGGATCGCTCCAGAAGGGCGGCGACCAGCACCAACCCGAAATTGTCCCCCCCGCGCACGGCAAGCAGGTTGCGAAAGCGGGCCTGGGCCCGGAAGGCCTCGTCGAACCGCTCGGCATCCCGTTCGTTGCGAATCCGTTCGACCCAGGCAAGATCAACCGCCCATTGGACCCGGGACAGCTCAGCCGGATCGTCGAGAAGATCAGCCACCGACAGCGCCCGATCAAAATGGTTGCGAGCGGCTGGATGATCGTTGACCATCCGACAGGCCATCCCCGAAAGCAGCAGCGACTGAACCTGAACTTTGCTGACCTCGTGGGACGTCTTGAGAATCGCGGGTTCTTGGGCGAATGCCCTCAGGAGCTCATTGAGCCTCCGGGCTCGGACCGGATCGGTGTCCTCCCGCGGCAGGGCGTCATGGAACCGGGCCCAAAGCAGCAGGTAGTCCGCCCGGGGGCCAAGGTTGTCGAGCTGCTCGATGTAGCCGGAGCGCTCCAGCCTCTCGAACCGGCGGATGGACAGGGTGTCGAGCCGTTCCTGCTCCTGCAGGAGTTGCTCAACGAGGGTGCTCACCAAGGTCAGGGCGCGCGTCGACCGAGCGAGTAGCTGCTCCCGGTCCTCCCTTGTCCCGCCGCGGTATAGAATGCTGGTAAAATGGGACTCCGCCTCGTCGTACAACAAAGAACGGGCCAAAGTGAACCGCCAATCGAAACGGCGAGGATCGTCCGGGCTCTGTTCGATAAGCTCCTCGAGGATCCGGTTGCCCTCGGCTATCGCCGCCCGTCGCTCCCGGTCGCCGCGCGTCCGGTCGTTAAACTCCGCCACTTTCAGGTCGCGAAGCATCAGCACGGACACGCTCTTGTCCGCCGGCGGGAACTCCTTCAGGTGAAGTTCGAGAAGCTCGGTGAGCCCGCGGCTCTTGAGGCCCGCTCGAAAGGCGGAGGCCCTTAGGCGCTTTTCCTCCGCCGGCGGCGTCGGGAACTCGCTTAGCGCCCCTCCCACCGCGGGACCGGCGTTGAGGCGGGTCGTGGCGGACCCGCCGGCCGTGGCGGACGCGCCGGCGACACCGAGCATCCCCGCAACCGCCAGAACAGCGACCAGTCGAACTCTGCCCATCGAAGCAGCCAACATTGAATCCCAACCCGGATCACTCATACCACAGAGAGCTTAGAGCAGCGTCGCGGCTACGCGGCCCGGTTGCAACCAAGACAATGACGGTCCAGACGGTTTCCGGCACGATCGTTTGGACACAATACATTAGCCGGAGGATCGTCATGGAGCGTTTTCTTCATCGGCATCAAGGCCGCGTCACAGGCGTATCGCCGAGTTTCGATCGCCTCCTGTTCCGGAGAGCCTTGCGGTCGATCGGGGATCGTAACGGAATGAACATCGTCTTGTCCAGTCAACGTGTGCTGTACAGGAACTTCAGCCCCTTCGCCCAACGGGTTTTTGATCGGCTCAAGGAGCAGGCCCACGCTCCGGCCCGACAGATGGACCGCGCGGGCATCGAGTATGAGCAACAAGACGACTGTTTCACGAGCGTCGAGGATGTGCCCGGAGCCCGGGGCGTCTTCGACCGCTTGACCGAGCGCCGCTGGCCCCACTTCCTGAATGCTCCGGCCCGCCGGGTTATTCCCTGGATTGCCTCCACGAGCGGTTTGGATCTCTGCGGCTCGCAGCATAAAACGCTTGCCAAAGAAACAACACAACACAGTATTGCAATTCAGAGAGAAGAGTGACAGGTCGAAAGTCGAAGGTCGAAAGTTGACCCTGGACCTTCGACCTTTGATCTTCGACCAACGATGAATGAACCAGCTTTGAGTCACCACGGTCCCAAGAAAGCCATCTTCTCTGCGTTCTCTGCGATCTCCGCGGTGAGAGAATCACCCGGCGTGAAAGGTCACAGAATCCGTTCCCCCCGCAAAACGTGCAAAGGAAATCTCTTCACTCCGGTGTGGGCTTGATTCTCGGACGTTGAGAAACGTCACCTCATGATCGTGTCGGTCGGGTATCGACGCCGCCCTTGCGTGCCGATGGGAGTAGGGGTGCTGTGGGGCACGGCATTTTCGACGGTGCTCTAAGGTCGAAAGTCGACGTTCGACCTACGATGTAGGACCTACGACCTTGGACCTTCGACCACGAGCGCGGGATCGGGTTGCCCCGCCCTTGGTTCCGCGCGGCGGGACTCAGGACGGGCATTGTGGGGCGGCGACCAATGGCTGACTACGCCTTGGGCACTTTGCTGGTGGTGGAAGACGAGGATGATCTCCGCTTCATCCTTGGCGAGCACCTACGCGGCGTCGGCTTCGAGGTGATCGAGGCCAAAAACGGCCGCGAAGCCCTGGAAACCGCGTGCGAACGACTGCCCGATCTGATCATCATGGACGTCGGCTTGCCGGTTATGGACGGCGTGGCGGTCACTCGGGCTCTGCGGGCCGACCCGCGCACCGCCTCCATTCCGGTGGTGATGCTTACCGGCAGAACGCGAACGACGGATGTGGTTCGGGGCCTGGAAGCGGGGGCCCAGGAGTACGTGATCAAGCCCTTCGACATTGCGGAGTTGTTGGCCCGGGTTCAGACCGTGTTTCGGCTTGCCTGCGCGCGAAAAGAACTGCATCAACGAAACACGAAGCTGGTGGAGGAAGTCGACCTCAAGACCCGGCGACTCGAGGTGCTCTACGACTTTATGCGCGAGTTGAACCATGCCGACAGCCGCCGGGCGATTCTCGATCTCTGCATCTGGTGTGTCCAGGAAATGACCGGGGCGAGACGTATTTCCTTGTTCGTCGTGGATGCAACGGGCGAGAAGCTCGTCTGCGAGCGTGGACTGGGCATCGACCCCGCCGAGGTGGAGGATATCGAGCTGAGGAACGTCAGAGGTATTACCGGGCAGGTCTTCCACAGCGGGAAGGCGCTGTCCGCCAGGGTATTCGGTCCGGGCACGACAGGCGAGCACGAATACGGCGGCACCGCGTTTCTGAGCACCCCGCTGGTCTCAACGTCGCTGGAGAAGAACGACCGGATCATAGGTGTCCTCAACGTGACGGAGCGAGAGGACGATCCCCCCTTCTCCAATGAGGAAGTCGATTTCATCCGATCGATAGCCGACGCCGCGGCCATCGCCCTGGACAACGCCCTCCGCCGAGAGAGACTGCAGCGGTCGGTCGGCGTGTTGCTGCAGACCGTCGGCCATCTGGCGGAGTACCGCGACGAGGAAACCACTCGCCATCTCGAGCGGGTCACCAAGATGGCTAGCATTCTCGCCCGTCAGTTGCAGCGGGAGGGACCCTGCGCCGCGTCGGTGACCGATGACTTTATCGAGTCACTCGTTCAGGCTGCCCCGATGCACGACATCGGCAAGGTGGGCATCCCCGACGATATTCTCACCAAGCCCGGAAAGCTCACTGCGGAAGAATTCGAGATCATGAAGACCCATACGGAGATAGGTCGGCGGGTGCTCTCGCGGGCACTCGACGCCGCATTCCCCGTCCCGCTCCTGCAGATGTGCATCGACATCGCCTACTGTCACCACGAGCGGTATGACGCGACCGGCTACCCCCGGGGGGTGTCCGGGGAGGGCATTCCTCTTGCGGCTCGGGTCATAGCCCTGGTGGACGCCTATGACGCCATCACCAGCGAGCGCCGCTACAAACGGGCTCAGCCGCACCAAGTCGCGGTGGAAATAGTCCGATCCGAAGCCGGCAAGCACTTCGATCCCGTCTTGGTGGATGCGTTCCTGCAATGTCATGCTCAGTTCGACGAAGTGCGGGCCACCCACGCCGAACGCCGCAAATCACTCGAACCGGCGCTGGCCTAGCTAGCCCGCTCGCCCCCCGTAAGCATCGTAGGCGCCCGCCCCCCGTGGCAGCCGTAGAGCGCAGGCTGCTGGTGCAATAATCCCTTCTAGCAAGCGTAATGGCAAGGTAGTGCGAAGATCCTCTTTGCATTCCGCTCTCTTCCCGAAAAGCACTGGAAAGGGCAGAAGAGGCGTCAGGCGGAAAAGGCGTCAAGATGATCTTGGCGCCGGCTGGCAAAGGGCCCAAACGTGTCAAAGCGCCTACCGAAGCGGCTAATGGCGTCAAGGAATCCTCCCGGACACCTTTTCCGTCGTCGGGGGCCAACTCGCCTTTCCGTGGAGCCCACGGCTTGTCGATCCGATAAGAAGCGGTATGAACAGCCGCGAATCTCCCGGCTTCGATTCCACGAAGCATCGGTCAGACGTCGGCCACGGCTCGCGCTGCCTGGTGGTCATGTATCACTACGTGCACGACACCGAGCCGGTGACCGCGGAGGGCGTGTTCAGCCTGACCACCAGGGAGTTCAAGGCTCAGCTCGATCAGCTCTGCAGGGTGGCGGAGCCGATCAACTGGCCCGGGCTCTTCGCCTGGATGGAGGGTCGGGGTGAGCTGCCCGAGCGCTGCTTCCTGCTGACCTTCGACGACGGCCTGGCCGATCACGCCAGGATCGTCGCCCCGATTCTCATGGAACGCGGCCTGCACGGGGTCTTTTTCGTGCCCGGGGCGGTGCTCACCTCCCAGCGGATGCTCCCGGCCCACGCAACCCACCTGCTGCTTTCGACCCTGGGCGTGGAGAGGTTCGAGCACGAGCTGCTACATTACCTGGCCCAGCAGCAACGTCGCGGCATCCAGGCGGACGAAGACGCCGTTATCGACTGGGCAGCCCGCGTGGATGAGGCCGCGGCGCAGGCAATGTACGACTATGAGACTCCCGCACGGGCCCGTTTGAAGTACCTGCTCACCGCGGTGCTTCCGATCGAGCTGCGTAACGCTGCGTTGGCGGCACTGTTCGAGCGGCATGTCGGATCGATGCAAAGATGGGCGGGCGAATGGTACATGGGATGGGATGACCTGGTCTATCTGCAGTCGGCGGGGCATACGATCGGTGGTCACGGCTACTGTCACGAGCCTTACCTTCGGCTGACCCCGGGAGAGCGCCGAAAGGACATGCGGCGAATCGCGGCGGTTCTGCGCGGCGGGCTGGCTGCGGAGGTCAGACCTTTCTCCTACCCCTATGGAAGCTTCGACGACGACACGTGTGCCGCTTGTCGCGAAACCGGGTTCGCCCACGCCTTCACCACGCAACCCCTGTGGATTGACTCTGCCGGCGAAACGCATCGCCTGCCGCGCGTCGACACGATTCATGTCGGAAGGATCATCGAGGAGGAGTTCGCATGTCACCGGGGTTAGCGAACCGCGACCTTCACGACCACCTGAGCCGCGAGCTTCAGAGCCGCGAGCTTCAGAGCCGCGAGCTTTGGCCCGCGCGAACATCCGCGCAGGCTGAAGCCTGCGGCTTGGGGAGCCTCCTTCGTCGGTTTCTGCAGGCCTATTGGCTTCGTCCGGAGAACGCATTCTGGATGACGCTGCGCAGTGAGGTGCTAAGAACCTGTCCGCTCGAGCATCCAGCGGCGGACATGAGCTGCGGCGACGGAGTGTTCAGCTTCATCAGCGCCGGCGGGGTTCTCGATCCCGCCTTCGACGTGTTCGCAGCCGTTGGCAATCTCGATCGCGTGGGGAGCCGGCAACTGCCGGCCCGCAGCAAGCACGCCGACATGTTCGACTACGTCAGCGACGACTATCAACCGGCGATCCTCTCGCCGGTCGATGAGCGAATCGACGTCGGCACCGACCTCAAGCAGACGCAACTTGCCAAGGCGAAACGTCTGAATCTATACGACCGGCTGATCCGACACGACAACAACGACCCGCTGCCCTTCGATGACCGCGCCTTCCAGACCATCTACTGCAACTCAGCCTACTGGGTGAGAAACATCGACGGGTTCCTCACCGAGCTTCGCCGGATCATCCGCCCCGGCGGGCGCGTAATCCTCCACGTCAAACTCGACAGCCTGCGAGGCTTCACCCTGACCGCCCATCGAAACGTGCTGGGCGATCGCTTCCTGGACATCATCGGGCGGGGACGCCTGGAGTCCTGGCCCAGTATCGCCAGCCGGTCGGTGTGGGAGTCGCGTTTCAAAGCCGCGGGGCTGGCTGTCGAGAGCGCCACCCCGTTCGTAACCAAAACCCACGCCCACATCTGGGACGTGGGCCTGCGCCCGATCGCCCCCATGCTGGTGAAGATGGCAGGCGCCTTGACGCCGCAGACGCGGGCGGACATCAAGGATGAGTGGGTCGATCTGTTCTGTGAGCTGCTCGAACCGATCTGCAACCCCAAGCTCGACCTGCTGTCCGGTGAACCGGCAGGCCGGCTTGCTGGTGAGCCGGCTGAGGTCCAGTACGTCCTTGCCCCCCAAGCTGAGCCGACCGCCGCGGGGGGATGAGGAAGCGGCCCATCAGCCGTTCCCCTACGGTCGTGGTTCGATTGGGAGGGCGAGGCTCCTGCCGAGCCGGGGCCTGCTCGCGAGATTGCACGGTTGACGCCCCCCCCAACGGGAGACACACTTTCGTTGTGGACCGGTCTTGCGGATTGTGGCTTTTCCGGCTCGATCCGGTCGGCGTCGTCGGCCAACCATGCCCGGTCCGCCTGCGGTGGATCGGGCCGGGGGAATGTTCACCGGGGGGTTGTTACCAGACATGCGCAAGTCACGCCGAGCCGAGGCGGCAGCTTCAAAGACACCGAAAGCGGCCCGTCGGCCCATTGTCCGGTGGGTCGTCGTCGTGGGGGCGCTGCTTGTTGCGGCGGGATTGTGGGGATGGTACGGATCCAAGCGCCCCCCCGAACCACCGGACATCTTGCTGATCAGCATTGATACGTTGAGAGCCGATCGGCTCGGCTGCTACGCTTACAAAACCGGGCGCACGCCGAACATCGACCGTTTGGCGGCCGGCGGAGTGGTTTTTGACGCGGTGAGCAGTCCCGTACCGATCACGTTGCCGTCCCACGCGTCCATGCTGACCGGCCTGATCCCACCCCGACACGGCGTGCGTCTAAACGAAGGGTATAGTCTGCCCGATGAAGCGGTGACGCTGGCGGAAGTCCTTCACGCCCAGGGCTATCAGACCGGTGCGTTTGTCGCGGGGCTGCCGATGGTCAAGGCGGGCGGTCTGGACCAAGGCTTCGAGGTCTATGACGACAGACTCTCGCCACGCACGCTGGGCGGGAAAACCCCGGTGCTGCGGCATGAGCGATACGCGGAGGACGTCTTCACCGCCGCCCGGGATTGGCTGGTGTCCACCGACTCAGCCCGTCCGGTTTTTGCATTCATCCACGTCTATGATCCGCACGCCCCGTATGAGAAATCCCTGCCTGGAGCCCCCGGGCCCAGCTACGACGGGGAGGTCGCGTACGTTGATCGGGCGTTGGGTGCGTTTCAGCACTCCCTGGCGCGTGAAAAGCGCTGGTCCGAAATGGTGACCGTGTTGACCTCGGACCACGGGGAAGGGCTCGGTGAACACCGCGAGAAAACCCACGGCGTGTTCGTGTACGAGTCCACGCTTCGTGTCCCGTTGATTATCCATTGGCCGGGGGTGATTACCCCGCACCGCGTGGGCGTGCCGGTAGGTGTCATCGACGTTGCCCCGACCATCCTCGAGCTTGCGGGGCTGCCCGGGCTGTCGGACGTGGACGGACGATCGCTGCGAGTACACCCAGACGCGACCATAAAGGAGCGTGAACGGCCCGCCTCAGACCAACGAGAGTTTTACTTCGAAAGCTTGCTTGGGTCCCTCAAGTTCGGGTGGGGGACGCTGCGTGGGGTACGGTCCGGGCACCTCAAATACATCGCCGCCCCCAGACCGGAACTGTACGATCTGCAACTGGATCCCAACGAGCAAAACAATCTCTATGGCTCCCGCCCGTCAAAGACCGCGCGGTGGGACCAGTACCTGCGCACAATAGGGGAGGGGGCCGAGGCCGTCGTGGAAGTGGATCAGCAGACCATCGCGGCCCTGGCGAGCTTGGGGTACGTGTCCGCCCCGCCGGCAACACCGGTGGATCCAACGGAGCGCGCGGACCCGAAGGACCGCATTGAAGTATACGAACGGTATCAGTCGGCGCACATCAAATCCGCAGCAGGTCGATACGAGGAAGCGCTGGCAATCATGGAACCGCTAGAGCCCGAGTTTTTCAACAGCCCGGTCTTCTACTCCAGATGGGGGGAGTTCGCCGCCCGGGCGCAGCGCTGGCAGCTGGCGGAACGATGTTACGAGAAATGCCTGGCGCTCGATGGGCAGCATCAGACCGCACGCCTTAACCTGGGCGTCACCTATCTAAAACGCAATTCCCCCGCCAAGGCCCTCGAGCAGTTCGAGGCCCTCCTGCAGATCAACCCGGATCACGCGGAAGCCCACCTCTATGCGGGGGTGGTGAAGCAGCAGCACCTTCGCACCCCGGCGGAAGCCATCCCGCACTGGAAGCGCTTCCTGGAACTTGCCCCGGATCATTCCCAGGCGGACACGATCCGTGAGACCCTGGAGAGGCTGGGGGACGGGTAGGGCGGTATCGACCAAGCATGATCTTTAGGGAATGCCCGACGTACTCGGCGGTTGGCGCTCCACGCCGGAGGGAGGCTCTCTACTGCCCAGCCCAACTGGCGATGAGGTCGATCACCCGGGGGTCCACGTGTTTCTTTTCAACGTATTCCATCGGCGTGGCTTTCCCTTCACCCGCGGCGAAGAGGTGGTTTAAGTTGTCGAACAGTTTGAACGTCGCGTGGCGATGCTCTGCCAGGGCTTCTCGCCACAGTCGGAAATCCTCCCTGGTGGCCTGGTAGTCCCGCCCGCCCTGGAGGACCAGGATTCGGCAGGTCAGCGCCGCCGCCGTTTTCAGGGCAACCTCCCCGTCACGATCACACAGATCATACCAGTACGTTGCGTCGGCCCCGAGCACGCTCTCATCCGCCCCGAGCGTTCGCTCGCGCAGGCTGCCCACCTTCTCGCGGATCATCCGCAGTGTCTCCTCGCTCTCTTTCCCCGGCGTAAGCGAGGTCAAATAAGTGAACTGATCCAGCAGGACGTCCTCGAAGGGACGGGCGACCCCGGCCAGCATAATGACCCCGGCCACCTTTCCGTCCGCCCTGGCGATCTCGGGGGCGAGTGTCGCACCCAGGCTGTGCCCCAGCAGATAGACCGGAACGCCGGCCACACGTTTGCGTCGCCGCGCGGAGTCCAGTGCCACAAGCGCGTCATCGATGACCTCCTCCTTCAAGGTGATCGCGGATCCGACCATCCTGGCCCCGTGCACCTTGGTTCGTTTGTCATAGCGCAGCGTGGCTATCCCCTTGCGACCCAATCCCCAGGCAAGATCGCGGAACGGCTTGTTGGAATGCGGCGTCTCATCGCGGTCGTTGGGCCCCGAGCCGTGCACGAAGACGATGGCCGCCCGCACCGGGCCCGACCGGGGCAGGGTCCAGGTCGCCGGCAGGCGCCACGGCTCCGCGCCGATGGTGATCTCGAGTTTGCTTACCTCGTCGACCAGCAGGTATGTCGGCTTGGTCGCCGGTGACTCGGCGCCCGCAGGCATGAAGAAGTAACCCGAAACCCGCTTTTTAGGATCAAGCGTAACCTGCAGGCGCAGTCGACCGTTGGTGGAGTCGTCTGGGGGGCCACCGTATGGGTGGTGTTGTGGCTGCCCCCGTGCTACGTGGTGATCCACACAGATCTTCCAGCCATCTTACACTGGTTCCTGGTCATCCCGGCGTGCATCGTGGGAACCATAGGCTCCCTGATGTGCTCATACCCAAAAGTCTGGAGAGAACCGCCTGAGTAGGGCGATAGCGCCCGCGTTCTTGCAAACATCCGCGCGCCCATCAGCGCCTCAAGGAAGTCCGACTACTGCTCTCATCTTGCCGATGCCTAGACCCAAAACAAGCGAACAACGATTGGTCTCTTCGCCGCGGGGCGGGGCGGGCGGTTCGAGCGCGGACTGTCCAGCCCGCCGTTTGTGACGGTTGCGGGGCACTCGGTTGTTCTTTTGTCATGCTTTCATTCCGTGATTGT
>SDBU01001854.1_pt1 | contig 29162 bp, 31 predicted proteins | sample 2277071 | NCBI WGS metagenome assembly SDBU01 (sample SAMN10397929, study PRJNA504765) | marine sediment metagenome | isolation source: marine sediment core GS08_GC12, 126 cmbsf | place: Arctic Ocean: Gakkel Ridge, Loki's castle | collected 2008 | reverse complement strand
GGTATTGTATTGTTAAACATTTTTGGTGGTTGGACTTTCGTAGGTTGGATAATTGCACTTGTTTGGTCAATTCGTGATGAAAAACAGCTCAAACAATAGTATTGAAGACGTTACCTGGTACGTAACTGGTTGCACGTTTCGTATTTCGCATAGACTGGAGAAGTAATAAAATGCCCGAATCAGCCGAGAGAGTGGGCGAGGTTATTGAAGCCAGCACCACTGATTTTGTGGCGCAGTGCTATGAGCTTTACCAGTCGCCGCCGCTGGGCAGTCTGGTAAAGACTGCGGATTTGTCGGTGGAGCTATATGGTATTGTCTGTCATGCTACCACCGCCAGCCTGGAGCCAGGTCGGCGCCCGATTGCCCGTGGTAAGGATGAGGCCAGTGAGGAGGCAGTCTACCAGCAAAGTCCTCAGCTACTGAAGCTGCTGCGCACCGAGTTCAGCGCACTGGTGGTGGGGCACCGGCAGGACGATAAATTATATCACTACCTGCCACCCAAACCCGCCCGAATCCACGGCTTCGTTTACCTGTGCTCCCCTGATGAAGTCAGGGAGTTTAGCCAGTCCTTTGATTTCTTCAATATACTGATTAACGCTCATCTACCTGTTTCTGTAGATGAGCTTGTTGCTGCCTCGCTGCGCCAGATGAGCCAAGTATATGAAGACCCTCATGCCTTTCTGGTAGCAGCGGGTAAGGAGCTAGCTGTATTACTCGGTGGTGAGTTTAACCGCCTCAAGGCTATTCTGGGGAGGATTAGATAGTGATGCAGGAAAATAGTGGGAGATTGGGTATCGTTACCTCTGGTTCATTAACCAAGGGGGTAGAAGTCAGGTTGGATAGCTCGGCTTCGGTGGAGGATATGGCGGTGGGACGCTACATAACCATTGAGGGAGACAAGCGGCGCTTCTTCGGCATGATAACCGATATCAGCCTGGGGGTGATTGACCAGAAGCTTACCCTGACCCCGCCTGACGTTTCCGACCCATTTATGGCTGAAGTACTGGCCGGCACCAGCACCTACGGGACACTTCATGTTTTACCGATGCTCACCATTGGTGGCGGTGTTACCGAACTGATTGAGGGCCCCCAGCCGGTCAAGACTGTTCCCAGCCATTTCTCTACGGTAAACCTGGCATCGCAGCAGGATGTAGAGCTGGTTTTTGGCGGTGAGGACGAAAGGAAATTCTATATTGGTACCCCACTGGATATGGAGACCAAGATTTGCCTTGACCTGCCGGAACTGGTCAAGCGGTCTAATGGTATCTTTGGTAAGAGTGGCACGGGCAAGACCTTCCTTACCCGGATACTGCTTATTGGTATGCTACAGAAGAGTGCTGCCGTGAACTTAATTTTTGATATGCATAGCGAGTATGGCTGGGCAGGAAGCAGCGAGGGAGGTCGAACGGTCAAGGCGCTGAAACAGCTTTTCCCGGAGAAGGTGGCTGTCTTTACCCTTGATGAAGAAAATTCAAGGCGACGGCGAGTAAGCACCGACTTTGTCGTCAGGATAGGCTATGATGAGATGGAACCTGAAGACATGGCTTTACTGCGCCAGACATTGAATCTTACTGAACCGGCTGTTGAAGCAGTGTACCAGCTATCGAGAAGATTTGGCAGGAACTGGCTGCAAGAAGCATCAGACCTGAAAGATCCTGACCAGATTAAGCAATTGCTAAGCGACCTAAACATCCATGAGAGCACCTATCAGAACCTGCAACGTGGGCTGGCAACTATCAGACGGCTTCCTTTTCTCATGCCCCATTCTCCTGACAATGCGGTAAAGCGTATATTGGAATATCTTGACCGGAATATAGATGTAGTTCTGGAGTTTGGCCGATATACCGATAGTACCGCTTATATTCTGGTAGCTAATTTGCTTACCCGCCGTATCTACGCTCAATATCGGGAGAGGATGGAGAAGGCAATAGGTGAGGATACTGCTCAACCTCATCCTTTGGTTATCACTATTGAGGAGGCGCACAGATTCCTTAATCCAGGAATAGCTAACCAGACCATCTTTGGTACCATTGCCCGTGAGATGCGTAAGTATAATGTTACCCTGCTGGTGATTGACCAACGACCCAGTGGTATTGATGATGAAGTTATGTCTCAACTCGGGACTAAGATAACCTGCTTATTGGATAATGAGCGTGATATTGATAGTGTGCTGTCTGGTGTATCCGGTAAGAGTGAGCTCAAATCGGTATTAGCCAGGCTGGAATCACGGCAGCAGGCGCTCATCTTTGGTCATGCGGTGCCGATGCCAGTGGTAGTCAGGACACGGGAGTATGGTTCAGCTGACTCCTATAAGGGCTTTGTCTCCGCTGGAGAGGGCGAGATTAAAAAACAAGCCGAAAAAGACATTGAGGAACTGTGGGACTAGAGAGCGGTAAATCACCAAGAAAAAAGGTCGGGTTGGCTCTGGGTAGTGGTGCCGCTCGGGGGCTGGCTCATATTGGGGTACTGGAAATTCTGGACAGAGAAGGTATTCCTATTGATATGATTGCCGGCACCAGCATCGGTGCTTTGATTGGTGCCCTTTATGCCCAGCAGAAAGATGTCAATCGGATAAAAAATCTGGCGATGGACATGGGTTCAAAGAGGTTCGCCTTTTTGGTAGACCAAGCCTTACCCAGGACTGGTTTGATTCGGGGACGGAAAATTGAAGGCATGGTGAGGTCAGCTATCGGGGATATAGAATTTGGAGATTTAAGGGTGCCCTTTGCTTGTGTCGCTACTGATATAGGTAGCGGTGAGGAGGTAGTAATTAAGCAGGGCTTGGTGTGGGAGGGGATAAGGGCTAGCGGCTCTCTTCCTGTGCTATTTACTGTGGCTAAATGGGAAGGCAGGTATCTGGTTGATGGTGGTTTAGTGAGCCCGGTGCCGGTGAGTGTCCTTAAGACAATGGGAGCGGACTTCATTATAGCCGTGAATGTGATGCCTTATAGGGGTATGCGAGAAACAAAAGAGCCTAATATCTTCAGCGTCATAATGCAGACGGTCCACATTGCTAGCTATCAAATGATAAAGTCTAGCCTTAGCGGGGCTGATATAGTGATTGAGCCCCAGGTGGGACACATCGCCTTTGCTGACTTCCATCGAGCTGAGGAGTGTATTCTACAGGGTGAGTTAGTGACGCATGTCTCTATTCCTGAGATAAAAAGACATCTTTAGCCCCCTTAATTTTTATTGGTAAAGTCGGATGGACAGGTCATGTTTTTTGAGGTAGTGCTAGGTGGAGATAAAGGTGACAGGGAAAGCTCATAGTAGTAGGCGTCACCCTAAAGTAGGGTCACTTTTAACCCAGACGAAAGGCCTGCTGCGCCGCTTTGACCTGCGAGCGAGAAAAGGACTGGGACAGCATTTCCTTATTGATGAGGAAGTGCTTGGGCTCATTATTTCAGCCGCCCAACTTACCTCTGCCGATGTTATTATAGAAATAGGGCCCGGGCTGGGAGTGCTGACCAAGGAGCTAGCTAGACAGGCTGGATGGGTGGTTGCTATCGAGCTGGATAACAAGTTGGCTGCCATCTTAAAACAGACCCTAGCTTCTTTTAATAACATTACCATTATTAATGAAGACATACTAAAAATTGATCCGGCAGCCTTGCTTGAGGAACAAAAGGCTAAATTTCCACCTGAAGTAGGTAGCCCTTTTAGCTACAAGGTGGTAGCTAATCTCCCCTATTACATTACCTCTCCTGTCTTGCGCTATTTTCTTGAGGCTTCAGTCAAGCCTCAAATTATGATAGTAATGGTGCAGAAGGAGGTAGCTGAGGAGATTGTGGCCAAACCCGGTCGGATGAGTCTGCTGAGTGTTAGTGTGCAGCTTTATGGCGAACCAGCGATAATAGACTATGTGCCAGCTCAGTCTTTTTACCCGGCACCCGAGGTTGACTCGGCTATTCTGAGGGTGGATATATATCCTCAACCAGCGGTAGACATAGCCGATAAGGAGAGCTTTTTTGCGGTGGTGCGGGCCGGTTTCAGTGCCTCCCGCAAGCAGATAGTTAATTCTCTGGCTCAAGGTCTGGGATTGCCTAAGGCTGAGGTCTTGCCCTTACTGGAAAAGGCTGGTATAGTGTCGCAACGGCGAGCTGAGACCCTCACCATTGAGGAGTGGGCAAGACTGTGGCGGGTATTTACCCAGAAAGGGAAATCGGCATGCTGACTGTTTTGGCACCAGCCAAGCTAAATTTAACCCTCGAGGTACTGGGCAAACGTAAGGACGGTTTTCATGAAATTCGTAGTGTTATTCAGACGATAAATCTAAGCGATAGTCTCTCTTTTAAACTAGATGAGAATATTGAGTTTAAATCCAATTTGCCAGGTTGGATTCCAGAAAAAAGCCTGGTATCCAGGGCAGTCAGTTTAGTTCGGGAGGCTTCAGGATGCTCTAAAGGAGTAACGATAGAAGTTAGCAAGCGTATTCCTCTATTATCAGGGCTGGGCGGGGATAGCAGTGATGCCGCAGCTATTTTGCGTGGGCTTAACCAGCTTTGGGAATTGGGATTATCGCCGAGGGAATTGCTTGAGCTGGCCTGGCAGTTGGGTTCGGATGTAGCTTTCTTTCTTTACGGCGGCACGGCTCTGGTCGAGGGCAGAGGTGAAATAATAACTCCCTTGCCACCATTACCCCATAGGTGGGTTATCCTGATGATGCCGCCTGTGCCCAGACGGCAGGGGAAGACAAAGCAACTTTATGATAGTCTCAGAGCCATTCACTACACAGATGGGCGGCTTACGGAAAGACTAGTAGAAGAACTAAGGGCGGCTAGAGAATTCACACCTTCCCTCTTGTTCAATACCTTTGAGAATGTAGCCTTTACTTACTTCTCGGAGCTAAGTGTATCTCAGGACCGTATGGTGAAAGCTGGTGCCACTGATGTTCACCTAGCCGGCTCAGGACCAGCATTATTTACCCTGATAAAAGACAGGACTCAGGCCGAAGAGCTTTTTACTCGCCTCCAGCAGCAAAAATTGGAATCTTATCTGGCGGAAACTATAGGCCGCTATAGAAAGTTAGGATGAATAAGCTTATACTATAACTGGAGTGGTGTTTAGTCAGGGAAGGGGTAGATTAAGGGGTGAGGTTGGTAATAAGGCTTGCCCAGCGGGAGTCAATATTTTAAAGAACCAGAGTGGGTTAGGCAAAACACTATATCTTGATTGAATGAGTGTAATGTATGGATTTCAAGAAAATACCAAAACTGCGAATAGGTGATTTGGAGGCTACTATACCAATTGTTCAAGGGGGAATGGGCGTTGGTATTTCTTTATCAGGTCTAGCCTCAGCCGTTGCCAACGAGGGCGGTATTGGTGTTATTTCCGCGGCAGGAATCGGTATGCTTGAGCCTGATTTTAACAGAAACTTTAAGGAAGCCAACAAAAGAGCCTTGCGGAGAGAAATAAAAAAGGCAAGGGAGAAGACTACGGGTATTATTGGCATAAATATACTTGTTGTCCTTACGGATTACTATGACCTTCTACAGATTGCAGTGGATGAAGGCGCAGATTTAGTTTTTCTTGGGGCCGGACTTCCACTAAAGATTCCTAAAATATTGTCGCTGGATGGGTTAAGAAAGCTTACAGTTAAAGTTGTTCCAATAGTATCTTCTGCCAGGGCGGCAAAACTGATATTCCAATATTGGGGGAGGAACTACAATCGTGTACCTGATGCTGTGGTTGTTGAGGGCCCATTAGCCGGTGGACACCTCGGATTTAAGACAGAGCAGATCAATAATCCTGACTACACACTGGAAAAGATACTGCCAGAAGTAATCTCTGTGACAAAGCCATATGAGCAATATTTTAATAAAAGTATCCCCGTAATCGCTGCCGGGGGTGTGTATACAGGTGCCGATATTTATAAGTTTATCCAATCAGGGGCTCAGGGAGTGCAGATGGCAACCAGATTTGTAGCAACTCACGAGTGTGATGCTTCCACAGCATTTAAAGAGGCATATGTAAAGTGTAAAAAGGAGGACCTTACCATAATTGACAGCCCCGTTGGATTGCCGGGAAGAGCCATCAAGAATAGGTTTCTTGAGAAGATATCAGCGGGAATTAAGGAACCAATTAAATGCCCCTGGAGGTGTCTGAAGACCTGTGATGTTGACAGTTCGCCGTACTGTATTTGTGCTGCCTTGACTAATGCCAAAAAGGGCATGCTTGAAAAAGGATTTGCCTTTGCCGGGGCTAATACTTATAGGGTAGATAAAATTTTTTCTGTTAAGGAGCTTATTGAGACTTTACTAATGGAATATGAAAATGCAGCATCTACATAAATTGCTTTGATTAACAAAGCAATAAGGCAAGGCTCATAAATACGGGGCTGGGGAATCACAAGGGACTTCGCCCCTTTAAAAAACTCTTTATTCCTCTCCCCTTATAGAAGTGGGAGGGATAAAGAGTGAGGATTTGGTAGACAATCGCTGATTAGACAAGCTTGGTAAAGGAGGTATCAAATGGAAATCAAGACAGAGAAAAATCTGCAGGAAACTTTTGCTGGCGAAAGCCAGGCTAACCGTCGCTACCTGTTTTTTGCTGAGAAGGCGGAGGAGGAAGGTCATCCCCAAATAGCCAGGCTATTTCGGGCGGCGGCCGAGGCGGAGACGGTTCATGCCCATAATCACTTCAACGCTATGGATGGAGTTGGCTCAACCAGAGATAATCTGTTGGCTGGTGTCGTTGGGGAACATTATGAGTTCACCAGAATGTATCCCCCTTTTATTGAGCAGGCCGAACTTGAGGATAATAAAAGAGCTCAGCGTAGCTTTGAGTATGCCAACGAGGTAGAACAAATCCACCACCACCACTTTGAGGAGGCACTTAAAGCGCTTAACGATGGTAAGCAGCTCAATGATGAACCATACTTTGTCTGCCCGGTCTGTGGCAATACTGTAACCGGCGAAGCCCCCGAGAGATGCCCCATCTGCGGTGCACCCGGCAGCAAATTCAAGCGGGTGGAGTAGAAAAGGGGATTAAAAGGGGCGAAGCTCCTTTTAAAATTTCCTTCCCTCTCCCCTTCATAAGGGGAGAGGGATAAAGGGTGAGGGGTTGGTAACTAATCTCTGGACTAGGGGCGAAAGGAGTTCTTATTATGGCAGTTGAAAGAACTTGGGCGTCACCAGAGGACTTTGCGATATTATTCAAGTATTTCTGGCACCATGATTTTCCGCAAACACCGGCAGCCAGTGGCGCTCGTCGTACAGACTGGACTATTCATGTTGGAATAATTGTACGTAATATAGGGGATTTAATGGGACTGTATACTAGATTTGAATATGGTGGAAGAACAGATGCTGTTTTCCGTGCTGCTGGTAAAGATTTGGTAGCTCTAGAATGGGAATGGAATGGTGTTTTTTATGGGGCAAACGAACTAGACAAACTAAGGAGTTATAAAGTTCGTGGAACTGATTCGCTAAGATATTGTGTGCTGATAACCTATGTACATACCCCATATATAAATGCAGTTTACGAACATGTTATTAAGAAATGGGAGAATGCCAAGTGGTCGCTACTATTAATACTCATTGATTACGAGGATTCAAAACAATACTCTAGTCGGAGAATTTTCAACAAAGTTAACCTCTCTTTATTCGATGGTAGGATACGGAAGGAGTTGGACACTTTTCCTGCATTCCCATGGGATATTCCAGAGGCTCATTTCAAAGGAGCTGAAATTGTTTAGGAATAATTGAGTGTAGTTGATTAAGTTTTACCTTTCCTTGTTTTATCCACCCACCCCTTCAACAGCCTTTCCTCGTCCTTTTTAGATGTTACCTTCCCGTCCAGTCTGCTCACTTTCTCCGGTAAGTCCCGCTTTTCCCGCCTTTTTTGCTTTCCAGGTATATATTGGTAATAGTCATCCCTCGGTCTACAGACTTGCCCATGTCGTAGATAGTCAAAGCGACGATCAAAGCCTCTTTCCGCACTTTTATTTCACTCCTGGTTGTTTAACTCATAACCTGGCTTAAATTCCTGGAAGGTAAAGGCATAACTAGCATTAATGTAGCGCCTATTATTGTGGCAGCAGTTAATATTAACCATACTGGGTCATAAACACCGAGTGTGTCAAAGACCCATCCGGCTAGCGGTGGACCAATACCCATCCCTATCATGGAACAGGTGCCTGCCAAGCCTGATATGGTGGCAAACCGCTTAGTGCCGAAGTATTCTCTGAGAAGAGACGCCCTAAGTGGCATAAGCCCGCTGACGCCAAGACCAAAGACGATAGCGAACAGAATCATTAACGCTAAAGAGCTACCATCAATAAGCCAAAAAAGAAACAAGCCGATACCCGTCAGCATCATAGATATGGCGCTTATGTACTTCTTGGTGAAAATATCAGCCAACCAACCAAAAGGTATTCTTCCAACGAGACTTACTAGAGGGACGGCCATTGCCACCATACCTGCTGTTGACGGTTCTACTCCGAGGCTAGCTAAGTAAGGCATCACGTGGGTTAGCACCGCCATAATCCCTGCTATCTGTAACATATGGGCAATAGCCAGTTGCCAGAAAGCCCGCATCTTTAGTGCTTCCTTAGCCCCGACGCTAAAATCGTCGGCTCTTGAGCCGTTCGGCTCGGTCAAATCCTCTTGCCGTTTCCCATCAGGCAAAAGCCCGTAATCTTCTGGTCGGCTGCGGAAAACGAGAGACAGTGGGATGCCAAGTATCAATATCCCAGCGGCCAGGATGATCAAGGAGGTTTGCCAGCTATAGGTATCAATCATTTTTACCAGTACCAGCAGGAAAGAACCGCCGAGACCAGCACCCAGAGAGCGTATACCAACAGCCTTGCCTACATTTCTCTTGAACCATCTCACTATCGCGGTCGTTGACACCATATTACAGAGGGAACTGCCGAGACCAACCAATAAAAGACTCAGGTATAACATAGTCAGGCTGGTAATTTGACTAAAGAGAAAGTAACCCAACCCTAATATACCTACTCCGACTAGTGCCAGTTTTTTGGGCGACCAGCGGTCAACTACCATTCCGGTAAAAGGGGCTACGGTGCCTGATAATAGACTACGAAAAGAAGTCGCTAGCGAAATTTGTGCATAGCTCCAGCCGAATGTATTGGCAATAGGATTTATGAAGGCGGTAAAGCCATAGTAGGTTGCCCATTCATTGTAGGCGGTCAGAAGTAGGCCGGCAGCCACGATATACCATCCGTAGAACACCCTAAGCTCCCTTACCTAGCCGGTTGCTAAGTGTCAATCCTGCCCTCTCAAGTAGCTACCGCTCTTCCCGCCTTTTTTGCTTTCCAGGTATATATTGGTAATAGTCATCCCTCGGTCTACAGACTTGCCCATGTCGTAGATGGTTAAAGCGGCGACTGAGGTGGCGACCAAAGCCTCCATCTCCACCCCTGTTTTACCAGTGCTCTTCACCCTAGTGGTGATTCCTATAGAGTCATCCCCGGAGAGGTCGAATTCAATAGCGACGTTGCTAATTAATATTGGATGACATAGGGGTATCAAGTTGAGTGTCTTTTTGGCTGCCATGATACCAGCGATTTTAGCTACAGCCAGAACATCTCCCTTTTTAAGGCCAGCAGTCCTGATTTGCTCCAGGGTACTCGGCTTCATCATTATCCTACCCCTAGCCACAGCCACGCGTTCGGTATCACCCTTCTGGTTTACATCGACCATTCGGGCTTCACCACTTGAGTTTATGTGAGTTAGCTTGGTCATAGTTCTCCTCCTCTCTTAGTCTTCAAACCAGATATCCTAGCCTCCTATCTGATACATCGCGCGCCTCTCTGGGGCAAGCCCCTCGTTCAGGTGATGCCGTTCCTGTTTAGTGGCTACTGCTTGCTGGATAAGCTGTTTTAGCTCATGCGTGCTGGCTCCGTTACGCAGCGGTTCCTTCAAGTTGACCTCGTCATCGTCTAACAGGCAGGGTCGTAATTGCCCATCGGCGGTAAGGCGAAGACGATTACAGCTGCGGCAGAAGTGTTCGGTTACCGAGCTGATAAAGCCTATAGTGCCCCTAGCCCCAGGCAATCGAAAATATTTGGCAGGGCCGTTACCTGTTTTGCCGGTATAAGGCTCCAGTTTGCCTAGGGATTGAATACATTCTTGGATTTCCTGGGTAGATATTGTCCCAAGAGTTTCAGCTTCTGGCGTCCCGAAAGGCATGAATTCTATAAACCTGACATGCCATCCTCGGCTAGTACTCATTCGAGCCAAATCGATAGTTTCATCGTCATTTATACCCTGTAGCACAACCATGTTTATCTTGACGGGCTCCAGTCCGGCAAGATGAGCTGCCTCGATACCGGAGAGCACCTCTGCCAGTTTATCCCTGCCGGTAATGCGCTTGAATCTATCTTCTTTTAGTGTATCCAGACTCACGTTGACCCGCTTTAGTCCGGCCTTTCTAAGCTTAACAGCGTACTTACTCAGCAGTATTCCGTTGGTGGTAAGCGAGATATCGTCGATGCCCGCTACTTGAGAGAGAAGCTCGATTAATTTGCTGATGTTTGGCCTCATCAGGGGTTCGCCACCAGTAAGGCGTACTTTGTTGATACCCATACTGGCCGCTACCTGAACCAGCCGTTGGATTTCCTCATAAGAGAGGATTTCGCTTCGGGGCAGATGGGGCACCGAACCTACCGAGCAGTAGACGCAGCTCAGGTTGCAATGGTCAGTAAGTGATATTCGCAGGTAATTAATGTGGCGCTGCCAGGAGTCGTAAAGACCTGTCATTTTCCTCTCCATCCTTTCAGATTGTATGTGGCAGCTAGGCTATCTCTTTTCAATAGCATAACTCCTAAACTCCAGCGGTAGTTCTGTAAGTCATTGGTAATCGCTAGCCTTCATCTGGTCTATCTTGTCTCTTTAAAAGACATTCACGCCTGATGCCTTAAATGTTATGAATACCTTCTGCTTCTCCTTTAGGCCTATCTCCTCAAGCGAACGGCGAAGGATGAGGCAAGTGAACTCTGGTGGTACGTTTACGGTGATGTAGAAAACCGAACCACGGTCAGCTATATGGGTGATGGCGCCCTGAAAGCTATTAAGAGCGTTGGAGTGTAGTGGCTCCCTTGAAATCAGGATGTCTTCTGGGCGGATAGAGGCATGTAGCTTGCCTCGCAGGGTGGTGACCACGGCTAGCTTTGCCTCCTCAACGCAGAAAACGCTTTGTCCCTCGGAGTTATCCAATACTTCTCCTTCAAAGATATTGCGGGTCATTAGGAATCGAGCCACAAACTCAGAGTTTGGATGACGAAATATCTCCTCTGGAGTTCCTATTTGCATCATGCGACCTTCCTTCAGAACTGCTATACGGTCGCCAATGGCCAGCGCCTCTTCAAAATTATGGGTGACATGGATTGTAGTTAGTCTAAGGCGGTTATGTAATTCCTTTAATTCTCTCTCAGTAGCCTCCCTTGTCTCAGGGTCAACTGCAGCTAGAGGCTCATCAAGGAGGAGAAGGTCAGGTTTTATCGCTACTGCCCTGGCCAGGCAAATTTTCTGACTTTCACCTCCACTTAAAGAGAAGGGTCTTCTCTCCAGCAGGTCTTCAAAGCCAAGGAGTTCGACCACTTGGTCAACAGCCTCTTCAATCTCACGTCGTGTCTTTCCTCTCCACATCAATCCGAAGGATATATTGTCACGAACTGATAAGTGAGGGTAGAGAGCATAATCCTGGTAGGCAAAACCGATTTTTCTTTTCTCTAGATTGAGGTGGGTCACATCCCTACCGTTGATCCTTATTTGGCCGCTCTCAATGGACTTTAGCCCAGCGATAGACTCCAGAAGCACGGTTTTGCCTGCCCCGGTGGGTCCCAGAAGGATGAAGTACTCTCCATCCTGGACATCAAAGGCGATATCTTTGAGTAAAAAGCGGCCTAGCTCAACACATAAATCTTTTATCTCTATCATTTTTCTCTCCTTTTTAGAAGGCTATGTAGTTTATCATTTTGGATTCTAGGCATTTTACCAAGCCTCCATCTTTAGGTTCCCTGCTGTCTAAAAGGGCATGTAGACAAATTCTGGTTCAACCGCTTTCTCTCTTGATTACATGGACCCCTGTAGCTTTAAAGGTGGCATACACTTCCTGTGTCTTGGCTAAATGTAACTCCTCGGCTGACTTTTTCGTAACCAGGCAAACCAGTGAAAAACCACAGTCTATCTCAATGCGGCTGAGTGGGCCAAGTGATACTACCCGAGTTATTCCCCCAATAAACGAGTTTCTGGCACTACTTGAGACTTTCGACAAGGATAGCGTTATATCTTCTGGCCTAATACAAGCACAAACCTCTTCTTCTACAGCGTAAGCTGAAATCGCCTCTATAATATTACCGCCAATATCTATAGTAACTACCTTATCCTCGTTCGATACTATCACCCCGCTGATAATATTCTCAACACCGACAAACTCGGCTACCTCTCTATTTCGGGGAGAGGTGAATACATCCTTAGAACTTCCAGTTTGGAGGATTTCACCGTTCACAAGCACACCTACTCTATCAGCCAGCCGCTGACCCTGAGACATATCGTGGGTAGCCATTATTATCGTGGTGTCATACCGATGAATAATATTTGTTATCAGTTCCTCGATTTTTGATTCCGAAATTGGGTCAAGGTTTGCTGTAGGTTCATCTAATAGCAATACCTCTGGTTCAATGGCTATCGCTCTGGCTATTGCCACCCTCTGTACTTCTCCCCCAGATAACGTTCGGGCATTCCTGTTTTTATAGGCTAAGAGACCAACAATATCCAGAATACTGCCGACTTTTTCACGAATGTTACTTTTTCCCACTCTTCGCCATTTCAGGCCATAGGCAATATTATCATAGACGCTTGTGTTAAATACTATCGGCTTCTGGATTACGAAGGCCATTCGGCGACGTACCTCTAATCTCACTCTCGGTGATGTGGTTGTATCTATTCCGTCAAAATATATTCTCCCTGAGGTAGGCAAATCAAGCAGGTCTATTAAGCGCAAAAGCGTAGTTTTACCAGCGCCAGTGGGGCCAATCAGGGCAAAGACTTCACCCTTGTCCACCCTTATGTTAATATTCTTCAGGATATCCCGCTCACCGTATCTCTGGCACAAATCTATCGTTTCTATTAAAGACACTGTTACCTCTGCTGTATCCTATTTAAGACAATATTGATTACCAGAGCAATAAATATCAGGATTATACCCAGCGCCATTGCTAGTTCCAAATCACCCTTGGATGACTCCAGTGCTATTGCCGTGGTGAGAGTTCTGGTAAAATCCTTGATATTCATGCCGACCATAAGGGCTATTCCCACCTCGGAGATGGCCCGGCCAAACCCCATGATAACTGCCGCCATAACCGCAAATCTGGCTTCTTTCAGGACAACAATTGCGGTCTGAAAGCTGCTGGCACCGAGTGAACGAGCAGTATCTTGTATTGCCTTATCCACTCCACTGACAGCAGAAATAGTCAGGCCGAGAAGTATCGGTGTGATTAGTATCATTTGTCCCAGCACCATAACTGTCGGGGTGAAAAGGAGATTAAGTCCACCCAGTGGCCCGGCTTGGGAAAAGAAGACCAAAACGAATAGCCCAATGACGACAGTGGGTATGCTGTAGAATGTCTGGATTAGATTTACTAAAGCTCTTTTACCTGGGAAATGGTTGAAGTGCATGAGACTGGCCAGGGGCAGGCAAATTAGAGAGGCGAGGAGGGAGGAGGTCGCCGAAATACTCAGTGACCTGCCGGCTATCTCTATCACCTCCGGATCAAGGGAGATTATAAGTTCTATGGCCTTAGTTAGGCCGTGCCATATCTCAACCATTAGGCTAACTCTTACTTCTTAGCACAGGTTTCATACTTACCTGGGCACACTACTTTGTCGCCACAATTAGGACAAAATTTTTAGTCTGATCTTATCTCGAAGCCGCACTTCTTGCACTTTACCACTGCTGCTATGACAGGCATTTTATGCCTCCTTTGGAACTTATTATTGTGTCGGTTCTGCGCCAGCACAGGGGGTGAATAGTTGCGTGTTATGCTCCTTAACGCCATAATTGCTAATACACTCCTGCACCTCCGGTGAGATAAGGAAGCTTATCAAGTTGTTAGCCATCTCAATTTTTTTCACGGGTACATTCTCCGGATTTACGGCGATGGCGGAGTAGACATTAAGCAATATGTCACCCTTGTCGATTATAGGCACCAGTTCCAGCTTACTCTTGTAGGCAAGATAAGTGCCCAAATCGGTAAGTGTATAAGCCTGTTTCTCACTGGCCATCATCAGTGTTGGCCCCATGCCAGCCCCGCCCTCTATATACCAGGTGCTGGTTTTTCTAACTGTTTCATAATCGTAACCAGCTTTCCCCCAAATTGTCTCTTCTTTGGAGTGTGTTCCGGAGTCATCCCCCCTGGAAGCAAAGCTTCCGCGTCCGGTTTCCATTAGTTTTTTGAAGGCTTCCTCGGGGCTCAGATCTTTGATGCCTGCCGGGTCATCTCGTGGACCAACAATAAGAAAATAGTTGTAGGCAAAGGGGACTCGCTGCACACCGTAGCCCTCAGCGATGAACTGCTCCTCGCGGGCTTTAGAATGAATAGTGATAATATCCACATCCCCCCTTCTGCCGTATTCCAGGGCCTTGCCGGTGCCAGCATACATGACGTCCAACTCGATATCGTATTTTTCCTCAAACATAGGCTCCAGGTAGTCCCAGAGACCGGTATCATACAGGCTAGTGGTTGTCGCCATTCTCAGTCTTTTTTCAGAGGTACAGCCTACCATTACTGCGACCAAGATTGCCATTATTAGTAATATTGCTAAAGCACGTATTATCTTGACACTTTGCCTTTTGAAATTAAGGTTAAAAATCACACTTTACCTTTCATTACAGCTTTAGCACGTTAAAACACGCTTGAGAATTTTCTCTACCCGGGGCAGCGAATGATTGGCTAAAGAGTGGCAAGGGAGGAATAGAACGGAGACATGAATAAGTAGATTGGCAGAATTAGTCAAGACAAGCTCTCCTTTCCTAATACGGGAGGCACAAGCGTTTCCCCTTGCACCCTATCGGTTACTGTCCATAGGTTAAATACCCTTAGTTACAGCAACTCGGAGACCCATATTCAGCTCAATAAGGTTCAGCACCTTAAAGGCACATTAAATATACCTTATTGACCGTTCGCAAGTCAACAGTGGGTGTTCGTCTATACTAAGGCAGTTGCGAAATGCTCTAGCACCATATTCCGTCATCAGAATGTTGTCTCTTGTTATTCAAGCTACATAAGGGTAAAATCTTATTAGTACCTGAATAAAAGGAGCATATGCTAAGACGAAATGCCTACCGATAGACAATTAGAAGCCATTAGTGAAATTGACCGTAACCTCCAGATTATCGCGTGTGCCGGTTCAGGCAAGACTGAAGTTGTTTCTTTGCGAGTTGCAGAGATATTATCGCGTAAGTCGAAGGAAGGTGTTATTCCTGAAAACATCGTAGCCTTTACATATAATGACAGAGCGGCGGCTGAACTCAAAGACAGAATTACGCGTCGCGTTATTGATAGATTAGCCAATATAACGGGCCTTGCTGAGATGTATGTCGGTACGATTCACGGCTTCTGTCTGGAACTCCTACAGACCTATGCGTACAAATTCCTAAAATATGGTGTTCTGACTGAAGTTCAAGCCCGCTTGCTCGTGGATCGATACAGCAACCAGAGCGGACTGCGAGACCTCGGATTGAAGCGATTTGCGGAATCAAGTTTGTTTCTCGATGTCTTAGAAATGTTGCGTGAAGCAGACATCAACTGGCCACTATTGACAGATTACCCGGTGGGCAGTGCCCTAGTAAAGTACAATGATTTGCTAGATAGCTTAGCCTATTTCGATTTTACGAAAATACAGAGTGAGGCTGTCAAGCACCTTGCCAATGATGAGGATTTGCGGGAAAAAGTCGCCGAACGTGTAAGATATGTGGTGGTCGACGAATATCAGGACGTCAATCCCTTACAGGAGAAGTTGATTCAGACTCTCCGTGAGCTGGGCGCAAATGTCTGCGTCGTTGGTGATGATGATCAGAGCATCTACCAGTGGCGAGGTACAGATGTCACTAATATCATTACTTTCCAGAACAGATACCCAGATGTCCACCCTGTTACTATGGAAGAGAACTTTCGCAGCAGTTCAGGCGTTGTGGACTGCGCTCGCACAGTCATCGAACAGAACGATCCTGACCGGCTTCCAAAGCAAATGTTTAGTGCTGGTAACCAGTCTTTTGAGCGGGGGGATGTCCTATGTCTTAATCTTAACAATCCAGAAGAGGAGGCTGCGTGGATTGTTAATAAGATTCAAGAATTAATGGGCGTTCCTTTTGGAGATAAGCCTGATGATGAAGAGCGCGGTCTTGCATGGTCTGACTGCGCCATACTTCTGCGGAGTGTCCGCAATAACGCTGGCCCAATTCTAGAAGCCCTAAAGGCGTCAGACGTTCCCTATATTGTAAAAGGTATGACCAATCTGTTTAATACTGCCGAGGTTCAGGCTACTCGAGGGATCTTTCTTTATATGGTCGACCGTATCGAGGAAAGCCAGCTTCGAGAATTGTGGGACGATGCCAACCTTGGACTCTCTTCAGATGACCTCAGTGCCGGGATCAATCTACTTAACATTCAGAAGCAATGGGAAAGGGGAAAGCGATCATCCGCCTATAATCTACAGCGTACCTACCTAGACTTCCTTGGTGTAATACAATTGAGGGAAGAACACATCCCCAGACAACGAGGAGAGGTTGTGTATTACAACCTCGGTAAGTTCAGCCAGGTGATTTCAGACTACGAACAGATTCATTTTCAAAGCGATCCGAAGAGCAAGTACAAAGGTTTTACCGACTTCCTCATTCACCAAGCTCCAAACTACTATCCAGAAGGCTGGGAAGACACGGCTTATGCTCATCCCAACGCCGTACAAGTGATGACAGTTCACCAGGCAAAGGGACAGGAATGGCCAGTCGTGTTCGTGCCAGTTCTTCAAAGAAATCGATTTCCATCAATGAAACACGGAGGGAAAGGAAAGTGGCACATAATACCCAAAGAGGCTGTTGGTGGAGCAGACCGTTATGACGGAAACGAACAAGACGAACGAAGACTCTTCTACGTTGCACTTACAAGAAGCAAGAAGTTTCTGTTTTGCACATGGGCTCCACAGCCTAACAAACAGCTCTACAGGCGAGTGTCAAAGTTTTTCAACGAAGCGACAGTTCCAGAGCACGTACTGACCCGTGAGCCCTCTCGCCCACCAGTAAACAAGCTAACCTCGAAACCGCAGACCAGTCTTATGAATGTTGCATTGACTTTTAGTGAACTTAAATACTACTTTGAGTGCCCATATCAATTTAAGCTCCGATTTCTCTACGGCTTCAATCCACCGATAGATGAAGCTATAGGGTATGGGAAATCATTGCATGACGCTCTTGCAGAAGTGCATAAACGCGCTCTTGATAAAGACTTTGTCTCGGCAGACAACGCAGAGGAACTAGTCGATAAACATTTGCATGTACCTTTTGCCTATCCAGAACTACGTGACAACCTGCGAACGGCTGGCATTGCCGCTGTGAAGAGGTACCTGCAGGACAACGCACACCTACTAGACAACATAGTACACTCTGAGCAGGTTGTGGAGATACACATTGCCGAAGGGATGGTTGTTAATGGTCGGATAGACCTAATCCGTAGAACCGATACCAACGAGACGATAGTTGTGGACTTTAAGTCTACCAATCGCGCTCAGGATGAGAATGTGACGCGGCAGCAACTTCATATCTATGCGATGGGATATAGAGAACTTACGGGCGAGCTTGCAGACTTGATAGAAATACACAACCTAGACCAAGGCGGTACCAACCGTGAGGAAGTCGACCTCCCACTGATGGAAAGCACAGCACAGGCTGTCAACTCAGCGGGAAATGCAATACGTGAAAACAACCTGCCCTGCCTAACACAATGGTCGGAACCATGTACTCATTGCGACCCGGCATCAGTCTGTCGAAATCGGACAAAACTGCAATAGAAAAAGAAGCGGAGAGAATAAAAAGAGAGCAGAGCTAGCTTATAGTTATTTATATTATGAATTAACATGCATCACGATGTTGGTGCAGCGGTGACTTTTTAGCTGCCCCTATGCCTGTCTGGTGTGTTACCCCACAGACCGTCAGGTAGCGTGTAAAAATTGATAAACTAGCGAGTGAAGGCAATTACATATTCACCCACCCGTCAGCAGCTCCTATTTAGACCCCTGTATTAACTTCATGCTATAATTTCACACTATGAAGGTTTCAGACTTGGGGGAATTTGGGCTGATTGAACTTCTGGCCAAAATGGTTTACGGTGCGCAGGACAAAGAGATAGGAGCCTGGCAACAGCTTATTCTCGGCATTGGCGATGATGCCGCCGCCTGGTATGGCGATGCCTCGATTCAACTGGCTACCACTGATTCTCTGATTCAAGATGTTCACTTTCACTTAGGTATAGCTTCATGGGAAAAACTGGGTTGGAGAGCGATGGCAGCTAACCTGAGCGATATTGCCGCTATGGGTGGCTTGCCCCAATATGCATTGGTATCACTAGCCTTACCTGACCATACTGAAGTAGAAGATGTTACTGCTCTCTACAAAGGAATGATTGAACTGGCGCAGCGGTTTGAAGTAGCTATAGTTGGTGGAGATACCAGTAACGCACCCCTGCTTGTTATTAACATCACTATTCTCGGCGGCATCAAAAGTCAGGATAAAGATATACTTATCCGCTCGGCAGCCAAACCTGGTGAGAAAGTAGCCGTTACCGGTTATCTAGGAGCCGCCGCCGCCGGACTGGAGGTGCTTACTAAACACCTCCAGTTTGACTCTGAAGCTACTTCTGCTTTGAAAAGGGCTTTCCTTCAACCCTATCCCCGAGTAGCTGAAGGGCAAATACTGGTAGAACAGGGGGTGAGAGCAGCTATAGATATTAGTGATGGGCTGATTTCAGACCTGAGTCACATCTGTAAAGCGAGCCAGGTTAGCGCCCGAATAGAAATTGACCGCGTGCCTATTCAACCTGCAGTCAGGGCTAATTTTAGTGACAGAGCGCTTGAGCTGGCACTATCGGGAGGAGAGGACTACGAGCTTTTGTTTACTGCCAGCGATGAGGTTATTAATAAGGTAAGAGCAACAGCTTCTTGCCCGGTAACAGTAACCGGTGAAATTACAGTCGGCAAAACCGGCGAGATAACCCTGGTTGATGGTAAAGGAAATCTGGTTGACCTGCCTAAGACGGGATGGGAGCATTTTTCTGTACGGTGAGTTTTCAAACTTACCGTACATATTGCGCAGGGCTAGAACTACATTTGCTGAGTGCCTGACCGGAACGTATAAAGCTGAAATTGATTAGATATGAGCTACCTTGAGTTAATAAGTCATGGTCCAGAAGAGACGCAGAAGCTGGGTATGCGTATCGGTGAGTTAGCCTTACCCGGGGATGTTTTTTTGCTGGTTGGAGACCTGGGAACAGGCAAGACCTGCCTCACCCAGGGTATTGCCTGGGGGCTGAGTATTGAAGAGTATACAATGAGCCCCACCTTTGTCATAGTTAGAGAACTTTATGGTCGATTGCCTCTGTATCATATAGACTTGTATCGACTCGACCATGTAGAAGAGATTGCAGATTTAGGCTTGGATGACTATTTTTATGGCAGGGGCGTTTGTGTAGTAGAATGGGCAGAAAAGGCGTTAAGCATATTGCCAGCGGAGCGCCTCTTGATTAAGATAGGTTATCTTTCTGATACCGAGCGTAGCTTTCAGATGAAGCCCAGTGGCCGGCGCTACCTTGAGATATTGGCGCAACTAAAGCAGCTTTCTCCTGGCTCATAGCGAGGTTTCAGATGAAATTCGGGTCAATACCTCAAAGTAATAGTATGGGCAGCTTTTTTTAAGCTTACAAAAGGTTTAATTATGCAAATAGCTATAGATACTTCAACCGATACTGCTAGCCTGGCTCTGGCTCAAGATGGTGAAGTGCTGGCTGAACTAACTTGGCGTTGCGGACAAAACCATTCTACCCAGTTATTACCCAACCTTTCTCATCTACTAAATCAAACTGGGCTAAGTCTTCAATCAGCTAGTTGTATCATCGTGGCCAAGGGACCGGGGAGCTACAATGGGTTACGAGTAGGAATTAGTACTGCTAAGGGGCTAGCTTTTAGCTTAGACATCCCAATAGTGGGTATCAGCACTTTGGAAGTAGAAGCCTATCAGTATGCTGAGACAGGTTTACCTATCTGCCCAATATTTAATGCTGGTAGAGAACAGATTGCCACTGCTATGTACCAGATGAAACGCAATAAGTGGTGTCAACTTACTGTCGAGCATGTAACTACTGTTGACACTTTGTGCTCACAGATAACTACCAAAACTATATTCTGTGGCGAATTCGTGCCGTTCATCGCCGCCAAGTTAAGAGAGCAACTTAAACAAAAAGCCATAATACTAACTCCAGCGGCGCGATTACGGCGAGCTAGTTTTTTAGCTGAATTAGGGCTCAAGCGATTTAAGGCGGATGATTATGATAACCCAGCCACTTTACAGCCCCTATACCTCCGAGGCCCATCAATTACTAAACCAAAACACCGATAATAAATAGACCGTTGAAGAAGCATAGCCACAAATATCAATTGAGACTGACAAGTGCTGCAACATAGGGTAGCTTTGACATTGACTAAAGCAAGTAGTAGAATCCTACAATCTAAAAAGAAATATTTAACGAGAATCAAAATCTAAAAGAGGTTAGACATGGCTGATAAAGAGAGAGTTGCCGTATCTGGAAGCAACCTGGTTGAGAAAGTGAAGGAACTGGTACATCAGGGTAATATCAGAAGAGTTCGTTTGATACATGAGGAGAGACCCTTAATAGATATCCCGCTCAGTGTCGGTGCTCCTGCGGCGGCAGTAGTAGTGCTGGCAGCTCCATTATTAGCCGCACTGGCCGCAATTGCTGCTTTGGTTAAAGAATGCACTATCGAAATTGAAAAAGTAGAAGACACGGGCGAGAACAAGAATTGATACGTTCAGAATAATATTGTGCCAAAAGAATTGGAATGATGAATAATAGAAAACCTAGTTACTATATGAGACTGTTTCGTTGCCAAAATAAATGTAAAAGAGGAAACAACCTATGAAATGGAGTTGGATCGGATTAGTATGGGTCATCGCTGGTATCTTGGTGTTAGTCTTGCCTCATCTTATTAATTGGCTACTAGGGATAGGTGTAATTGTAGTCGGGGTAATGCACTTTATCCAGAAGGTAAGTGACTAAATTGCCCTTATTACTGACATCTAGCCTAATTGCGGGACAATAGCCAATTCCTTCCGGGGACAAGGTATTTCGCGCTTAACGTCAAGTTCTCAAAGTCACTCTTTTTGCTGATTCTGACGTCGAGGTAAGTCCGTTTGGCCTGAGAAATGAGATTACAGGAGGGCGCCATGGCAAAGAAACTCTATCGCAGTCGAACTGATCGGAAGATATGGGGGGTGTGTGGTGGTCTGGCAAAGTACTTTGACAGCGACCCCACTATTGTTCGGGTAATCGCTGTAGTGTCGGTATTGTTTACCGGGCTGGGTATTATAGCCTATATAGTTATGGCGATTGTTGTTCCCCTGGAAGACTCAGCGGTTAACTCACCCAAAGATGAAGTTAAGGACAATGTACAATAGACAAACTTGTATTTGCTATACGAGATCTCGAGCAGGTACGTTATGAAGTACATCAGACTATTCGGATTACTGGGATTGCTAATAGGATTGGTGGTAGTGGCTGTAGATTGCGCTTCAGCACCTAAAGCGTTGCAAACGGAAGCGGATTTCACAGGTTTTATTACTGAAATTCACCCGGTTGGGAAAGGGGGCACGCTTGGTCAAATTCTCGTCGAGGCACCTGCTGACAATTTTATCGATAAATACATGGTCACCATAAAGGATGAAACACTGATTTTCGAACAGAATGGTGAAGAGCGACGCCAAGTAGCCTTTGAGGCACTGAAAATTGAGCAAAGGGTACAGATATGGTTTTCGGGGCCCATCCTTGAGTCTTTTCCTATGCAGGGAACAGCCCAGCAGGTGGTGATTATTGGGTATTGAACAGAGCGGAATAAGGGAGCTTGACTATGGAAAGGTCATTAGTTCTTAAGTTGGAATGGGGATAAAAATGACAACTTGGCCACAAATATCAATCGATGTTGATAGGGACAATAGCCTGTGTTTTGGTTGTGGGCAGGATAATCCTATTGGATTAAAACTAAGTTTCCAGTGGGATGGTAAAACTGCCAGGTCGGAGTTTACCCCTACTGATTTTTATCAAGGCTGGCCGGGGCTGGTTCATGGTGGCATCATAAGCTGTATTCTTGATGAGGCAATAGCTTATGCTAGTATTTTTGAAGGTGCGAGTTGCATCACGGCTAAAATGCAAGTGAAGTTAAGCCGTCCAACCCTAATAAATGAGCCTCTCGTCATCACTTCCTCTGTAACCAAGAAGACCAGAAAACTGTTGGAAGCTAAAGCTGCTGTATCATTGAAGGATGGTACTTTAATAGCTGAGGGTAAAGCCACCCAGTTTGTCGTTAACTCATCGAACAGGGAGGATAAACCTGGAAGAGATGCCCAGAAATAATACCAAGGCGGTTATTTAGGATGTGGACGGAGGAATTGCCGATACTGCTTATAGATTAATAAAGGAGCGTTAAGATGGAAAGGTCTCTAGTTCTTATCAAGCCTGATGCTATGCAGAGGAGATTAATCGGCACTATTATTAGCCGCTTGGAGGGGCAGAGGCTCAAGCCGGTAGCGCTCAAGATGCTTCACCTTGATAAAGCCTTAGCTGAGCGGCACTATGCTATTCATGTCGGTAAACCTTTCTTTGAAGACTTAATAAACTATATAACCTCTACCTCGATAATTGCCGTTGTCTTTGAGGGCGATAGGGCGGTGGAGGTAATTAGAAAAATAATGGGGGCAACTGACCCAGCTAAGGCGGAGGTCGGAACTATCAGAGCCGATTTCGGCTTAGATATTCAGCAAAATGCAGTCCACGGTTCTGATTCAGTAGAGACTGCCGAAAAGGAAATCGAATTGTTCTTTGCTGGGGACGAAATCTTTGATTATTGAATCCTGACTACAGGGATAGCCTCATTCCACAGCTCACTCAGTTGGTAGTATTCACGCTCGAAGGGAGCGAAAATGTGCACGATAACGGCACCATAATCAAGAAGGAGCCATCCTGAATCCAGTGTGCCCTCACGATGGTGGGGTAAAACGCCTTCATTCTCTAATGCATGCTCAACTTCCTCATAGATGGTCTTAATCTGTCTCTCGCTCTCACCGCTACATATCACGAAATAGTCGGCAAAACTGCATACTTCTCGGGCATCCAGCAATATAGTATCAATAGCCTGCTTATCACTGGCAGCTTCTACTACCTTGTGGGCTACTGCTAGCGTCTCCAGAAGCTAAGCCTCCATGCTCGATAGCCTAATCCAACTATATAATTATACCACAATCAGGGGGTGTCAAGGTTGCAGATTGAAACCAGAGATGAAAAAGGAACTTTGTTTTAAACTTGCAGTTAAAGGGCAATAGTGTATAAATTATAGTGAGCAATCTTTAATTGCTGGAAGTTGGAGGTAGAGATAATGGCAGAGCTTCTTTTTGGCACGGCTGGTACGCCTCGTAGTGCTAGACCGCAAACCACCATATCAGGAATTGAGCGGGTTGCAGAGCTTGGACTGGGCTGCATGGAGGTAGAATTTGTCCAGGGAGTAAGGATGGGTGAACAAGGTGCCAGACAGGTTGCTGAGACGGCTACAAGAGAAGGCATCAAGCTGTCAGCTCATGCCCCGTACTTCATGAACTTTAATGCCCATGAGCCGGAAAAGATAAGGGCAAGCCAGGAGAGGTTGCTGCAGACAGCCCGCATTGCCTCTTTGTGTGGGGCGCAAAGCGTTGTTTTCCACCCTGCTTTTTACCTCGGCGATTCACCTGAAAAAGCCTATGATATAGTAAGGGAATCTTTAGGGGAAGTACTGAAGCAGCTTAAACAGGAAAATAATCGGGTGTGGATTAGACCTGAAGTTATGGGCAAACCCAGCCAATTTGGCACGGTAGAGGAAATATTTAACCTATGCATTGAACTAGAAGGATTAGCTCCTTGCTTAGATTTTGCTCACTGGCATGCTCGAACCGGAAAATACAATTCCTATTCCGAATTTGCCTCTATTTTGCAACAACTGAAAGAGCGCTTAGGCAGAGCTGCTCTGGATGATATGCATATCCATGTCTCTGGTATTGCTTATGGTAAGAAGGGGGAAATAAAACACCTAAATCTGCAAGAGCCGGATTTCCAGTATGAAGAGCTTCTCAAAGCACTAAAAGATTACGAGGTCAAAGGTTTGGTAATCTGTGAAAGCCCCAACCTGGAAGGGGATGCCCTGCTTCTGCAAGAAACCTATAATACTGTAGCATTATAGTACCATGACGAAAGTAGGCTAACAGTAACCCCCAATTTATTTCCCTATGTACTGTTATTTCTGCTATAATATAAGTTAGTTAGGTTGAGAGCTAATTCTTCCGAGGTGAAAGATGACACCAATTTGGAAACGTAGTGGCTTACTATATATAGCTATCTTGTTTGCCGTAGTAGCCGTGGCCACTGTTCTTTTCTCTGTACCTCAAAAGCCGACTGAAATCCCCTTAAGTGAAGTGATAACTATGTCACAAGGTAATGGGATAGAGAAGATTGTGGTGGAGGGTGAGTGGTTAACCGTTACTACTACTGCGGGCACAGAGTTAAAGAGCTTTAAGGGTGCCGGCAGTATATTTGAAATTACAGGGCTCAATCTTGGAGGAATAGAATTTGATATCAAACCTGGTGGTTTTAACTGGGGGAATATGTTGATTGGCTTCTTACCACTTCTTCTATTTGGTGGTTTACTCTTCTTCATATTCTTTCGTGCCCGAGGGGCTAACAACCAGGCCCTCGGTTTTGGTCGCAGCCGAGCCCGGCTCTTTCCGCTGGATAAACCTACGGTAACCTTTGATGATGTGGCTGGAGTAGACGAAGCCAAGCAGGAGCTATTTGAAGTAGTAGAATTTCTTAAGGCGCGGGAGAGGTTTCAAAGCCTAGGAGCACGCATCCCAAGAGGGGTATTACTAATCGGTCCGCCAGGCACTGGAAAGACGCTGCTAGCCCGGGCAGTAGCTGGTCAGGCTGGGGTGCCTTTCTTTTCCATCAGCGGTAGTGAATTTGTCGAGATGTTTGTTGGCGTTGGCGCTTCTAGGGTGCGTGACCTCTTTGACCAGGCTAAGCGGCACACTCCCTGCATTGTCTTCGTTGATGAGATTGATGCTGTAGGGCGTCAGCGTGGTGCTGGGCTAGGCGGCAGTCACGATGAGAGGGAGCAAACCTTAAACCAGATTCTGACCGAGATGGATGGCTTTGATACCAATACCAGCGTGATCGTTCTGGCGGCTACCAACCGCCCTGATATACTTGACCCGGCTTTACTTCGCCCTGGTCGTTTTGACCGACGAGTGGTCCTTGACCGCCCAGATATTAACGGCCGAGTGGCGATTCTTAAGGTTCATTCTAAAGGTAAGCCGATAGATAAGGCGGTCGATTTAGAGATACTAGCTAAACAGACAGTCGGTTTCAGTGGCGCTGATTTGGCCAATCTGATGAATGAGGCGGCCATTTTGGCTGCCAGACGGGACAGGAAAACTATTACGATGGAGGAATTTGAGGAATCTATCGACCGGGTAATTGCTGGTCCAGAGAGAAAGAGCCGTAGGATTAGCCCCAAGGAAAAGGAAATTACTGCCTATCATGAAGCCGGACATGCCCTTGCGGCTAAGATGCTGCCTAATGCTGACTCCCCACATAAAATCTCTATAATACCTCGGGGCATGCTGGGTGGCTACACCAAGACACTGTCGGAAGACCGATATATGTGGACACCCTCCCAATTTAATGATGAGATAGCCACCTTGCTCGCCGGACATACCTCTGAGAAACTTGTCTTTAACGAAGTAACGACTGGGGCTGCTCATGACATTAAACAGGCAACTGGAGTTGCTCGCGCGATGGTAACCGTTTACGGAATGAGTGATGAACTGGGGCCACGAACTTTTGGGGATAGGCAAGAGTTGGTCTTCCTCGGTCGTGAAATCTCCGAGCAAAGAGACTACGGTGAAAAGGTAGCCAACTTGATTGATGAGGAAGTCAGCAGGATTATCCAGCAGGCTTATCAAACAGCTGAGACGATTCTAACTGAAAATAAGCCAAAATTAATAAAAATTGCTCAAAAACTCATCGCTGAAGAAACCCTAGAGAGTGAAGGGCTGGAAGCACTATTTAATGAATCTGTAGATTCGCCTCTCCCCGAAACCACGCTCACATCTGCTCCCACGCCAGCAAAGGCTACGACCAAAAAACCAAAACCGAGCCCCGCGATCAAGAAAGCTCCAAAACAAGCCCCGGCTACATCTGGTCTGGGCTAAAAGGTCTATCCGAAGCTCCTTGACCGGAGAGCCCACTGCTTAAATAATAGCTAGAAAGCGGTACTAGGTGGTTAAGATTACAGATAAGCCTATTTCCCCTGAACTTGTGGTTGCTAAAGTTAGAACTGATAGTTGCGGTTGTGTGCTTGCTTATATCGGGTTGATTCGTGAACATTCCCGAGGCAAGCAGGTTCTTTCCGTGGAATATAAAGACGCTAAAGGAACGGCAGAAAATAATTTACGGGAGATAACCAGTGAAGTTAAGCAGAAATGGCCGGTGGATAATATCGCCATATGCCATAGAATAGGCAGACTTAAAGTGGGGGACATTAATCTGGTCATCGCCGTAGCTTCTGCCCATCGCCAAGAGAGCTTTGCTGCTTGCCAGTATGCTATTGACCGCTTCAAGCAAATAATGCCTACCCACAAAACTGAAACCTACCAGGATGGCAGCATTCGGATCGAGGGGGAATAGGGGAGAATAACTATCTCTTTCGATTTACCACAAAATCAGCTAAGGTTTTTAATGACTGACGGCTGGCGTTATCTGGCAATAGTTTAAGATTATGGCAGGCCTTGGCACAATAATCTGAGGCAACTTGATAGCATTCCTCAGCAATTGACGAGTTGTGAACTAATTCTATCGCCAGCTTTATGTTATCTTGCTCATCTCGGTTGTTAAAGAACCTTTTTACCGGGTTTTCCTTAGGATAGCGTTCTAAAAGAAGTATTGCTGGCAAAGTCAGTGTACCTTGAGCCAAATCGGAACCTACGGGCTTACCCAGTTCCTCTTCAGTACCGATAAAATCTAGAATATCATCAACGATTTGAAAGGCGATGCCGAGATTATAGCCATACTCCGTTAGAATCTTAATTGATTCTTCCGGAGCCTGGCTCAGAACAACCCCGGACTCTGTAGCCATGCAGAATAAGGCAGCAGTTTTCTGAGCAACTCTTTGAAAATATTGTTGGCGGTTTTGTCTCAGATTGAAAGCATTAAAGGCCTGATTTAATTCTCCACTGGAGATGGTCTTAAGGGTGTCAGCAAAAAGCTTAATTGCGCGCAGATTCTGGGTGGTAGCGGTAAGTGCTCCCGCTTCGGCAAACAGGTAGTCACCAAGGAGCACTGCCTTCTCTTCCCCCCACAATTCGTTGACTGTTGATCTGCCCCGGCGAACTGAAGAGTTGTCAATAGCATCGTCATGAACCAGGGTAGCCGTATGCATAATCTCAACAGCCGTAGCCATCGGCAGAAGGTAATCGAAGTTGTATTCATAGAACTTACCCGACAGTAGAGTGAGCACCGGGCGAATTCTCTTACCATTACTCTTCAAGCTATAGTCCAACAGCTCAGACAGGTGAGAAAAATCCACCTTGCTTACTGCCTTTAGCCTGTCCTCTACCTTGGACAGGTCTTCCTGAACGGGTCCATAGATTGTGCTTAGGTCCAAAATCCTCCTTTCTCGATTAACAGATTAATAATAGAGTATATAAATCTACTAACAGTGAATATGCCCTAACCGACTGGTCTCTTCCTCAGCTAATCCTTCATCTAGTTTGGTAAACAGGGGCTGAGGAGGCTTTAACTTCTGCCCCGGTAGTGGAGAATGTAGCTGCCAGCCGTAATCTCCAACCTTGCCCTCAAAGCCCAGATACTCGTGCAGCTTCTGAGAGCTAAAGGGTAAGAAAGGATACAGCATCGTTTTCAGGTTGGAAATTACGCAAAGAGCTACATACAGGGAATCGGCAGCAGCTTGCCGGTCTTCTTTGATTACCTTCCAGGGAGACTTTTCATCAAGGTAGCGGTTGGCAGCGTGAGCTAAGGACATGGCAGCTTTTATTGCTTCTTTAAAATAACAATTGCCAAGATATTCACCTACAGCCTGAAAAGCCTCTTCAGCCACCAGAAATAAATCCTGACTACTACTATCTAAATCGCCATGTTCCGGCACACAGCCATCAAAGTTGCGGTAGACAAAGGTAAGCACACGGTTAACCAGGTTACCATAGGTAGCCACCAGCTCATTATTGTTACGGCGAATGAACTCACGCCATGAAAAGTCGGTGTCCCCTGTTTCCGGCATTTTTATCGATAAGAGGTAGCGCAGTGGGTCGGGGTCATACCGCGACAGATAGTCAGGTAACCAGACTGCCCAGTTTTGGCTGGTGGAGAGTTTCCTGCCCTCAATAGTTAAGAACTCATTAGCCGGGATATCGTATGGAAGATTAAGGTCACCATAGCCCATCAGCATCGCTGGCCAGATAAGAGTATGAAAAGGAATATTATCTTTGCCAATAAAGTAGTAGCTTTTTGCCTCCCCCTGCCAGAAAGAGCGCCACTTTTCACTATCGCCAGTAGACTTAGCCCATTCCTTGGTGGCTGAGAGGTAGCCTATAACAGCCTCAAACCATACATAGAGGCACTTACTCTCAAAGCCTTCTACTGGCACCGGTATTCCCCAGTCTATATCACGGGTGATAGCCCTATCCCTTAACCCCTCCTTCAAATAGCGCTGGGTAAGCATATAAACATTCGGCCTCCATTGACCCTGCTCTTTCACCCAGTCCATAAGCCTGTCACTAAAGGCGCTGAGTTTTAAAAAGAAATGCTCGGATTCCTTGAA